>ERZ1370068.5403-contig-4425_pt1 | contig 70840 bp, 120 predicted proteins | sample MGYA00561227_ERZ1370068 | MGnify/ENA primary metagenome ERZ1370068 (study PRJEB38410, sample SAMEA6850437) | metagenome | study: Metagenomic assessment of the ecological functions of the soil: analysis of the soil microbiota associated with the...
CCATGGGGTGACCTGAACGGGGCGACGCATGCAAGCCGGTCGCTCATGAGCCTGAGCACGCGGATGTCGGGCGGCGGCAGCTCCATCGCCCGATGTCGATGGCGAAATGGCAACGCCTCGGCGGAGCGCTTCTTCGATGGTCTCCTCGCCCTGTCAGCATCCAGCCGATGCACCGACGGCGCCAGGTTCGAGCCGCCGCCTGAGCGGCTGCACCAGAATCAGATCGCCGACTTCGCTCGCGGCCGCGGCGAAGTCGCGCTCGGCGTGCCGCGGATCGAGGGCTTGGCCGGACGGAGCAGGCTCTCCATGCCGGCGAGGACGGCGTTGCACGGTAGGAGCAAGTTCCTGCGCGCTTTGCGCGGCGTCGGCACGAGGCGCTGGCCGGCGCGCACGAACAGCTCGTCGCTCGCGAAGATTTCATGAGAAGCTGGCGCGAGCAGCGAGCCGGATGGCGGACGCGCTTCGGCCCCAGCCTGCTCTTGCGGTTCGGCGTGACGCCTCGCATCCAGCGGCAGCGTGCGGCCGGGGATGACGAGGAGATTGGGCGTCGACTTCTTCCAGATGCGCCATGATTTCGAAATAATTCTGCTGAAAAAGATTTCACTACGTGCATGTTAGCCCGTTGACGCTAGGTTTTTGCGAAAGGATTCAGGCTCTGGGCGGGACCCCTGAGGCGCAAATCGGCGACCCCCGGATGCGCTTCTCATTCTCAACCTTGCGACGGTCCTCTGGGCTTAGGACCAAGGACCGTCGCACCCTTGTTGGCAAAGGTCATTGGGCTTCTTCCCGCATCAATTGGGATAGGGCCCGGCGGCCAAGGTGCTTACGTCGAGGGATGCACATGATGCGGATCGCTTCGCTTGCCAGGCCGGTTGCTCTCGTTGCGCTAGGCATTTGCCTTGGACTACCGCCGGCAGCCGCCGAAGGAGCCGAGCGCGAGAGGGACGTGCTCAAGACCTACGCCGACATTGCCGCGGCCGGCTATGCGCCGACTCTTCTCGCCACGGCGAGGACGTTGCAGCTCGCCGTCAATCAGCTTCCTCGCCAACCCGACCGATCAGAACATGCTCGCCGCTCGCGCCGCCTGGGTCGCCGCGCGCATCCCCTACATGCAGACCGAGGCCTTCCGCTTCGGCAACAAGATCGTCGACGATTGGGAGGGCAAGGTGAATTCCTGGCCGCTCGACGAGGGCCTGATCGACTACGTCGTCAGACTCCTACGGCACCGATCCGTCCGAGAACGAGCTCTACGCCGCCGACGTCATCGCCAACACCTCGCTGACTATCGGCGGCAGAAGCTCGACACCTCGAAGATCACCAAGGAGCTGCTTGCCGAACGCTGCAGGAGGCCGGCGGCGTCGAAGCCAATGTCGCCACCGGCTATCACGCCGTCGAGTTCCTGCTCTGGGGCCAGGACCTGAACGGCACCGGCCCGGGCAACGGCGCAACGCCCGGCGAGCGACTACGACACCAAGAACTGCACTGGCGGCCATTGCGACCGCCGCGCGCAATATCTCAACGCCGCCACCGACCTGTTGGTCGACGACCTTGCCTGGATGGCGGCGCAGCTGGGCGCCCGGCGGCGAGGCGCGCAAGACCATCGAGGACGGCACTGCCGAGGCCGGCCTCACCGCGATCCTCACCGGGCTCGGCAGCTCTCTCTTATGGCGAGCTTGCCGGCGAGCGCATGAAGCTCGGGCTGATGATCCACGATCCCGAGGAGGAGCATGATTGCTTCTCCGACAACACTTATCGCCTCGCACTATTTCGACGCGCTCGGCATCCGCAACGTCTATGTCGGCCGCTATCGCCGCGCTGACGGCTCGGTGGTGCAGGCCCGAGCGTGTCGGACCTCGATCAAGCGCGAAGTCGCCTGAGGTCGATAACGAGGTCAGGGCCAAGATCGACGCTCACCATGGACGCCATGGGCGAGCTCTACTCGCCGCGGCGTCATGGTCGAGTCTACGACCAGATGATCGGCGAGGGGAATGAAGGTGGGCAACGCGACCGTGCAAAAGGTCGTGGACAGCCTGCTCAATCAGACGAAGGAGATCGAGCGCGCCGTCGCCGCTCTCGATCTGAAGTCCATCGAGTTCGAAGGCTCGGACAGCCTGGACGATCCGAACAAGGTGCAAGGAGGAGAACAAGTCCGCCGGCGTCGCGGCGCCGGCCAATGCGCAGTAGCTCGGAACGACCTATTGCCGGTCAGGATGCATGATGTTATAACATAACATCAAGCTTCAAGGGACCTGGCCGATCGAGAGAGCCCCGAGCGGAAACGAACGGACGTGAGACTGACAAGCCAGTTGGGGGCTGAAATATGAAGAGACCAGAGATCCGGCCATTGCTGCTGGCGGGCCGAAGTCTGCGGCCATGCGCTTGGCGGCATGCTTGCTGCCGGCCTCGCGACACTGCCGAGCGCGGCGCGGGCTGATTGCGACGTTCCGGACAACGGCATCCCCGAAGAGAGCCTGCTGTCGAAGCTCGGCCGGCCTGGGTGAGCCTCGGCGGCTTCCGCCCGGCGCTTCGCCAAGGGCGGCATCGGCGTCAGCGCCACCTATTACGGCGAAGCCTTCGCCAACAGCGGCGGCTTCAATCAGGGCGGCGAATATGACGGCGTGCTCGACGTCGCCATCGACGCCGACCTGCACAAGCTCGGCTTCTGGAAAGGCCTCTGCTTCCACACCAACGGCTTTCCAGATCCATGGCAAAGCATCACCGCCTCCAACATCGGCAGCCTGATGCCGGTCAGCAGCCTCGAGGCCACGCCGCAACACTCGGCTGTTCGAGCTTTGGCTCGAGCAGCATATGTTCGGCGACAAGCTCGCGGTGAAGGTTGGTCAGCTCGCCGCCGACACGGAGTTCATCCTGTCCGAGGGCGGCGGGTTCTTCTTGAACGGCACCTGGGGCTGGCCGTCGATCACCGCCGCCGACTTGCCGAGCGGCGGTCCGGCCTATCCGCTGCGCCACGCCCGGCGTGCGCGTCGCCGTCACGCCGAACGACAAGTTCCAGCTTCTGGTCGGCGTCTATAACGGCGATCCGGCTCCGCCATGCGGCAGCGACGATCCGCAGGTCTGCAACAGCAACGGCCTCGATTTCGAGCTCGACGATCCGCCGCTGCTCATGGTCGAGGGCGCCTACAGTACAATCAGGAGCGGCTCGCCGGCACCGATCAAGCTCGGCGGCTGGAACCATTTCGGCGACGTTCGAGCATCAGCGCTTCGATGTCGGCGGCAATCTGATCGCCGTGACCGGGCGATCCCGGCAAGCCGCTCGACAACGATTGGGGCTTCTACGGCATCATCGACCAGCTCATCTGGCGGCGTGCCGGGCAGCGAGGAGGCGAAGGGCGTCGGCGCTGTTCGGCCGCGTCATCGGCGCGCCGTCCGACCGCAACCTCATCGACTTCTACGCCGATGGCGGCGTCACCTTCGCCGGCATGATCCGGAAGCCGGCCCGACGATTCGCTTCGCCATCGGCTTCGCCTACACCGGCATCTCCGATCAGGTCACGGCTTCGACGTCGACTCAGGGACTCCGGTGGCGCGCAATTACGAGGCGCTGCTTGAGATCTGCTACACCATGCAGCTCACCACAGGCTGGACGTTGCAGCCTGACTTCCAGTACATCTGGCAGCCCGGCGGCAACGTGACCGACGAGAATGGCCGAGTGGTGGAGAATGCGGCTGTGTTTGGGGCACGTTCGACCATGAGTTTTTGACGAGGTCAGGTTCTGACGTAGGCCGATTGCACCGAAACCGTTCCAAGTACCGCTGTCGCGTTGTCCGAGCTCAGTGTCGCGAGCATCGCCGAGGCAAGTCCTGTCGCGTAAGCGCTCGCTCGCCGCGCTGATCGCGCTTGGCGCGAGCCTGCCGCTGCGTCCTCGGCGCGTTGGAGAGCTATGGCACGGGCGCCGATGCGAGCGTCCCAGGCCTCACCGCGCCGGCCACGGATTTCTCCAAGATCGAGGAGGGCGAGGACAAGCCCGGCGGCGGTGCCACCTCGAAGGCAAGCGTGACTAACCGCCAACGCCTTCTCCGCCTCCTCCGGCAATATGGATTTCAAGCGCGAGCTCGACTTCAAGATCGGCAACGCCATCTTCCGCAAGAACTGGGTCTCGGCGCCGGCCTCGACCGACGCCTCCGACGGGCTCGGGCCTCTGTTCAACTCCCGCGCCTGCCAGAACTGCCATCTGAAGGACGGGCGCGGGCACCCGCCCTTCACCGAGGGCATCCCCGACGACAGCCACTCGATGCTCATGCGTCTTTCGGTCCCAGCCGAGACCGATGAGGAAAAGGCGAAGCTCGCCTCGCATCGGCTGAACTCGATCCCCGAGCCGACCTATGGCGGCCAGCTGCAGGACCTCTCCATCCAGGGCTCACAAGGCCGAAGGCCAGATCAAGATCGACTACAAGGAGAAGGCGGTGAAGCTTGCCGGCGGCGAGACGGTGCATCTCAGGGTGCCTGGCTACAGCATCGTCGATCTCGGCTATGGGCCGCTTGCCCCGGCACCATGATGAGCCCGCGCGTGGCGCCGCCGATGATCGGGCTTGGCCTGCTCGAAGCCGTCCCCGAGGAGCAGATCCTCGCCAACGCCGATCCCGACGATGCCGAATCAGGATGGCATCTCCGGCAAGCCCAACCAGGTCTGGTCGCGCGAGCAGAACAAGGTGATGCTCGGCCGCTTCGGCTGGAAGGCCGGCGTGCCAAGCATCAACCAGCAGGCGGCCGAGGCTGCGCAACGGCGATATCGGGCTCTCGACCACGATGATCCGCAGCCCTCAGGCGACTGCACCGAAAGCGAGAAGGATTGCCTCGATGCGCCGAACGGCAATTCGCCGCAATATCAGGACGTCGAGCTCGGCGACGATCTGTTCAAGCTCGTCGCGTTCTACTCGCCACAACCTCGCCGTCCCGCCGCGGCGCGATCCCGACAGACCCCGAGGTGCTGAAGGGCAAGGCAGCTGTTCTATTCGATCGGCTGCGCAAGCTGCCACAAGCCGAAATTCGTGACCGGCGAGGCGCCAGGCCAGCCGCATCTCTCGCACCAGCTGATCTGGCCTTACACCGATCTCCTGCTGCACGACATGGGCGAGGGGCTCGCCGACAATCGCCCCGACGGCGAGGCGTCCGGGAGCGAATGGCGCACGGCGCCGCTCTGGGGCATCGGGCTTACCGAGACCGTCAACGGGCATACGCTGTTCCTGCATGACGGGCGCGCGCGGATCCTCACCGAGGCCATTCTCTGGCATGGCGGCGAGGGCCAGGCCTCGCGCGACAAATTCGCCAAGCTCTCCAAAGAGGACCGGGAGCGCCTGATCGCTTTCGTGAACTCGCTGTGACCAGCCCCGCACGGAAGCTGATGACATGTCCCGCTCCCCCTGTGGGGAGAGCGACTATCCGTGAGGCGGTCGGAGAGGTCAACTCACCGCGCTCGATTTTCACTTGCCTGAAGCACAGCGCTGCGCGACCCTCCCCACAGGGAGGAGAGATGTTTGACCTCATTGCAGTTTTTGCGATGCTTCTGTTTCGGGATCAGCCACGTCGGCGCAGGCCGAGGCGGATCACGCGGCCATCGCCAAGGCGTCGCTCGAGCAATACATCAGGCCGGGCTATGCGCATTTCGCCGAGAGCAGCGGATGCTCTGAACCAGTCTGTAGACGGCGCTGTGCCGGAAGCCATCACCCGCCGCGCTCAAGGATACGCAGAAGGCCTTCGCCGCCACGGTGGAGACCTGGAGCCTGGTTGAGCCCATCCGCTTCGGCCCAGTGGCTGAGCAGCATCGTTACGAGCGCATCTTCTACTGGCCTGACGCCAAGGGCCTCGGCGCGCGCCAGGTGCGCGAGGCGCTCGGCAAGCAGGACGCAGAGCGGTAACCGATGCCGCATCGCTCTCCGGCAAGAGCGTGGCGCTGCAAGGCCTGCCGGCGCTCGAATATCTCCTCTATGGCGATGACCGCCGGTGCTCTGGCAAGGGCGGAGGCGCAGCAGCGCTTCCGCTGCCGCTTCGCGGAGACCGTCGCCGCCAATCTTGCCGGCATGGCCAAGGACATCGCCGCAGGCTGGCAGGACGGCGCGCCTACGCCAAGGCCTATCTCGAGCCAGGTCCCGCCAACAGCGGCCTATCACAACGCAGAAAGAGGTGACGCTCGAGCTGTTCAAGACCTTCACCACCGGCATCGAAGCGGTGCGCGATCAGAAGATGGCGAAGGCTCTGGGCGCCAAGCCCAGAGCAGGCAAGGCCGCAGCTTGCTCCCTTCTGGCGGAGCGGCTTGAGCTTCGCCAACATGGCGGACAATCTTAGAGCGTGCGCGATCTGTTCGCCAAGGGCGGCTTCGCGCAGGTAGTGCATGACGACTCTGCCGGCGTCGGAGGATTCGATCGTCTTCGACCTCAACCATGCCATCGAGGTGTTGCGCGGCATCGACAAGCCGATCGCGCGAGGCCGTGCAGAACGAGGATCTGCGCGCCAAGCTCGAAGCCTTGCGCGTGTCGCTTAAAGAGCGCCGCCACCACCGCCGGCGACATAATCTCGCGCGGCGCCGGGCCTCACCTTCGGCTTCAACGCCATGGACGGAGACTGAACATGATGATCGACCGCCGCGAGCTTCTCATCGGTGCGGCAAGCAGTGCTGCGCTGCTCGCATTGCCTTGCCATGCCGCCAGGGCCGCCCGCGGCGAGGTGGAACTGTTCGCCGCCGCGCGCCGCGACGATCGCGGCACTTATTCCGCGGCTCTGTTCTCGCTCGACGGCGGCGATCTCCGCGCGGTCGAGCTTCCTGAGCGCGGCCATGACATCGCGCTTCGCCCAGGCTCTGGCGAATGGGTCGCGTTTGCCCGCAGGCCGGGCCGCTTCGGGGTCGCCGTGCCGACCGACGGGCGGCAGCCGGTCTGGTTCAATTCGAAGCCCGACCGGCATTTCTTCGGCCATGGCGTCTACTCGGCCGACGGCAAGCTGCTCTACACCACCGAGAACGACTATCAGAACGCGCAAGGCACCATCGGCGTGCGCGACGCGACCGACTTCTATCGCCAGATCGGCGAGTTCCCGGCGCGCGGCATGGAGCCGCACGACGTGGCGCTGCTCGCCGACGGCCGCACCATGGTGATCGCCAATGGCGGCATCAAAACCCACCCGGACTCGGGCGCCGACGAGCTGAACCTCCCCGACATGAAGCCTTCGCTCGTCTATGTCGATCTTGCCACCGGCGATCTTGTCGAGGAGCAGATGCTCGCGCCCGAGCTGCATCAGCTTTCCATCCGTCACCTCGCGCTCGCCGCAGGCGACACGGTGGTGTTCGGCTGCCAATATCGTGGGCCGGAAGGCGACGCGCCGCCTCGCTCGGCTTCCACCGCCGGGCGATGCGGCCGGTGATCGTGCCGGCGCCCGTCGACACGCAGACCGCGCTCAAGAACTATATCGGCTCGGTGTCGGCCGACGCAGGCGGCAGCATCGTCGCGGCTTCGGCGCCGAAGGGCGGGTTGATCACCTATTGGGACGTTGGCACGAGGCGGTTCCTCGGCTCTTGCGAGCTGAATGACGGCTGCGGCATCGCGCCTACCCGGCACAAAGCAAGCTTCCTCCTGACCAGCGGACAAGGCTGGCTGGTCGAGACCGACGTCACAGACGCGCCCGATGAGGACCGCCGCTCTTCGCCTTACGAATGGGATAACCATGCCATTCTCGTGCGCTGAAGGCCGATAGCCGTCCCCTGTCCGACATGGCGTGGGCCTATTCTCACCTTATTTCTCGGACTAAGCTCGGCCCGCTACCCTGCGGCATGGCCATGCGTTGCTACCGGCCATTCACGTCGTCCGCTTCGGCACCTAGATAGACGGGAAGTGGGGCGCGCGTTCCCGGCATGACATTGCCGCAACTTTAATCAGCTCTCTCGGCGGATTGAGCCTGATGCGAATGAAACTGCTGCTCAAGATCGGCGCGGGCGTCGTGGCGCTTCTGGTGCTCGCGCTTGTCGCCTTCAACCTGCTGATCTCGGCCGACGCGGTGCGCGATCGCGTGGCGGCGCGCGTCAAGGAGCAGACCGGCCGGGAGCTGACCGTCAACGGCTCGACCTCAGCTCCTGCTCATGCCGAGCCCGCATATCGTACTCACCGGATGTGACGATCGTCGATCCTGAGAACCGGGCAGGGCGCCGATCTGAAGGTGGCGCGGCTCGCGCTCGATGTGAGCTTCGGCCAGCTGTTCAGCCGCGAGGTCGATGCCAAGCGCGTGGTCATGGAGCGGCCGGTGTTCACGGTGCGGCTCAGCCGCAAGCCGGCAACATGGAGCAGCGGGGCGACGCTGGCTCGCGGCGTGAGAACCACGCAGCGGCTCCGCTCCGCTTCATCGCCGCCGGTGCCGCCTTCGCCGCCACGCGCCGCGACATCAGGCTCGACGACGTTGAGATCGAGGACGGCACCGTCCGCATTATCTACGACGAGAACGGCGCCGAGCGGCGCATCGAAAAGATCAATGCCAATTTGAGCCTGCCGCACCTCGTCGACCCGCTCACCGCCAAGGGCGACTTCGATTGGAAGGGCACCCGCGTCGGCTTCGACCTCAAGCTCACCTCGCCGGCCGATCTCGAGACGCGCTCGGCAAGGCTCGATCTTGCCCTCGATACCGACGCCATCGACGCCAATTTCGGCGGCAATGTCGCGACCAAGCCAGCCTTCTCCGCCGAAGGAGATCTCACCGCCAAGTCGCAGTCGGTGCCCTCGCTACTTGCCTGGCTGCGCAAGCAGCCGCCCACCGAGACGGCGGTCGGCAGCGGCGAGCTGTCGAGCCATATCGCTTGGCAGCCCGGCGAGATCTCCTTCACCCAAGTGCGCTTCGCGCTGAGCCATGCGCACCGGGCAAGGCCAGGCGGTCGTCACCCTGAAGAGCCCAAGGCCGCATCTCCGCGCCGCGCTCGCGCTCGAAACGCTCGATCTCAACCCGCTGCTCGCCTCTAACGGCGCCCAGGCGGCTCCTCAAGCGCCTTCCGAGCCGGCGCCGCCTGCTTCTGACAGCGCAGCCCCTGCCGAGCCGTCGCCTTCCACCGGCGCCGGAGAGAAGGGCGACAATGAGCGCGCCGCGAGTAAAGCGGCGAGGCGCAGGAGAGACCGCCGCCCAGTCGCCGGAAGCCGCATCACCCAAGAGCAGATCGCGCCGCAGCGCCGGCGGCCCCGAATGTCGCGCCGGCAGCCTTCGACGCCGACGTCAATGTGAATGTGCACGAGACGAAGGTCTTAAGGATGACCATCGGGCCGAGTTCGGTCAGCCTGTCGTTGCGCGACGGCGTGCTCGACGCCACCTTGGTGGGCATGCAGCTCTATGACGGGCAGGGCAGCGGCAAGTTCACCCTCGATGCCTCAAGCCCGTCCCGACATTCGCCGGCAATCTCTCGCTCGACGGCGTGTCGGCGCAGCCGCTGCTTAACGGCGCGGCTGGGTTCAACCTGCTCGCCGGCCGCACCAAGATCGCGCTTGCGCTGAGCGGCACCGGAGGCAGCGAAGATGAAATGAAGCATTCGCTTGGCGGGCAGGGCAGCATCGAGATCAGCGACGGCTCGATCGAAGGCATCAATCTGACCGAGCTGATCCAGGGCGTAGGCGCGGGCCAGATGCCGAACCTGGAGCAGGGCCCCGGCGCCAAGACCACATTCAGTTCGCTCGGCGGCAGCTTCAACATCGCGAGCGGCGTCGCCGAGACCCACGACCTCGAGATGACGAGCCCGCTGCTCAAAGTCACCGGCCGCGGCACCGTCGACGTGGTGACGAGCAGCCTCGATTTCCTCACCCAGCCCGAGATCGTCGCCGGACCGGAAGGCAAAGGCGGGGCCGGCGCTCTCGCCGGCCTCTCCATCCCGGTGCGCGTCGAGGGGCCGTTCGACCGTCCGACCTTCAAGCCCGAGATCAAGGGCATGTTCTCAAGCCCCGAGCAGGCGTCGAAGACGATCAACCAGATCGGCGATGTGCTGCAAAAGAAGCTCAAGGGCAAGCCGGTGGGAGAAGCCATCGGCCGCATCCTCGGCGGCGTGCGCATCGGCACCGAGCGCGGCAATGGCGGAGGCGGCCAAAGCGCAAAGCCGCCGGCAAACCAGGAAGAGCCCGACGAGGAGGGGCCGCCGGAAGAGAGCGATCAGGGCCGCGACCCGGACCTCGACAATATCCTGCGCTGAGAAGGCCCTCGGTTCTGCCTTGAGGCCGGACGGCGGCGCGAAATCTTAACCCTTCCGGCTAATTCTGAGAGCTGAGTCAAAATGGAACGAGCTCCGTGGGGGCCTGGGTCGTTCATGTTTGTCACGCCGCGCCGCGTTGCCGTTGTGGCTTTGTGCGTTGCCGTCTCCGCCGGCGCGGGCAGCGGCGTCGTGGCGCGCCAGCCCTACCTCGCCGACGTCGACCCGCATGACGGCGTGGCGCGCGCCCATGCCATGCCGGTGCAGGGCATCGACGTATCCAACTGGCAGGGCGACATCGACTGGAACAAGGTCCGCGCCGCCGGCACCAATTCGCCTTCATCAAGGCGACCGAGGGCGGCGACTATCTCGACCCGAAATTTGCGCAGAACTGGCAGGCCGCCAAGCGCGTGGGCATCCCGCGCGGCGCCTATCACATGGTCTATTGGTGCCGCGCGGCGCACGAGCAGGCGCTGTGGTTCATCCTCAACGTGCCGAACGATCCCGATGCGCTGCCCCCGGTGCTCGATCTCGAGTGGAACGGCCATTCGCGCTCTTGCCCGAAACGGATTCCGGTGAAGCTCGCCCTCGAGAAGGTCAAGATAATGCTCGAGGTCATGGAGGCTCACACCGGCAAGCGCCCGATCATCTACACCGATGTCACGTTTCACCGCGAGGTGCTGGAAGGCGAGCTGCCCGGCTACAATTTCTGGCTACGCTCCGTCGCCGCCGAGCCGCAGGAGATCTACCGGAGCCGGCCTTGGCTGTTCTGGCAGTTCACCACCACGGGCTATGTGCCAGGCATCGAGAAGCCGGTCGATCGCAACGTGTTCAACGGCAGCTCCGGCGATTGGCGGCAGGTTTTGCCGGCGCGCGCGCCAACCAAGCAGTCGGTGCGCAACTCGAATTGAGCCTACTTGTCATCGCCCGGCACTCGGGTCTGGCTTCGCCAGCCCGAGCACAGGCTTGATGATTCGGGCGATCCAGTAACCGCCGCCCTGATGCCGAACAGCGCGCCGCCCGTCGCAAACGCGAACAGCAGGAGCGCGGCCATCAGCGCCAGCGTCACGATCGCCGTGAGGCTTGGCGAGCCTGATCGCCACCACTTGAGACAAGCGCCGGCGGTGACGGCGCGCGTTCGGGAACCGCCAGGCGAAGAACAGCACGAAGGCGATCCACGGGAGAAACACGAGCGGGATGCCGGTGAGGAAGACGAGCGACGCCCTGCAGCGACCGCGCCGCCGACAGGCGCGCTCCCGGTGGGCATCGTGCGGCGGCCGACGAGGTCCGGGATCGATCGTGGCGAGCCACAGCGCGAACGGCAGGATCGGCAGCGCCGCGCCCGCGAGCACGAGCAGCGTGCGGGGCTCGCGATAGATCCGCCGCGTCTCCGGCGTGCACGGCGAGCGCCACGCCAAGGCTCAGGACCACGAGCAGGAAGCTCCATTTGGCCATGAGGCCGACGCCGATGATGCAGTCCGAGCAGGAATGCGCGGGCCGCCGTCGGCCGCTCGGCATAGGCGAGCGCGGCGATGAACAGCGCAAGCGACGCTGCGAGCAGCGCAAGCGTGTGCGAGACGCTGTGATGGATTTCCCAGCCGAACCAGAAGAACAGCACGAGCGAGAGCGAAAAGGCGGCGGCAAGGCGCGCGCTCGCGACCGTGCGCAGAGAGCGCCACGGTAGAACAGAATGCCGGTGGTTGCGATCAGGGCGTAGCGCAGGATGAGGTAGGAGAGCGGGCCAGGACCAACGAGCTGCTGCACCGCCCACAACAGCCATTCGTAGAGCGGCGGGTTGCGGCAGCTGATAGCCGCCGGCGAGATGTCCTTGCAGGAGCTCGGCGGCGAGCGCGTCTTGCAGGGTGCGCCCCGGCGAGACGGCCCACAGCATCAGCACGAAGGCCAAGCGACCAGAGCAGCCAGAAGGCCGCCACGCCGCGTGTCGTCAGCATTTGGCCGGCAAGCTTCATCATTCCGCCCTCGTTCTCCGCCGCGCGCCTTTATACACGGCGGCAGACAAGCGTCCCGCGCTTGCCTATAAGGGCGCCCATGCCGAAGGCTTCTCTCCAGAAAACCCCGCCAAGAATTGGCCCGCCGAGGATCGGATTTGTCAGCCTGGGCTGCCCCAAGGCGCTGGTCGATCCGGAGCGCATCATCACCAAGCTCCGCGCCGAAGGCTACGAGCTGTCGGCGAGCTATGAGGGCGCCGACGCCGTGGTGGTCAACACCTGCGGCTTTCTGAACAGCGCCAAGGAGGAGTCGCTTGCGGCAATCGGCGAGGCCTTGGCCGAGAACGGCAAGGTCATCGTCACCGGCTGCCTTGGCGTCGAAGTCCGATCGCATCCGCGCCGCGCATCCCGGCGTGCTCGCCATCACCGGCCCGCATCAATATGAGGCGGTGGTGGAGGAGGTGCACAAGGCCGTGCCGCGCCCGCACGATCCCTTCCTCGATTTGCTCCCGCCGCAAGGCATCAGGCTCACGCCGCGCCACTACGCCTATTTGAAGATCTCGGAGGGCTGCAACAACAGATGCAGCTTCTGCATCATCCCGCATTTGCGCGGGCGGCTTCAGAGCCGGCCGATCGGCGACGTGATGCGCGAGGCCGAGCGGCTGGTGGCGCAGGCGTGCAGGAGCTGCTTGTCATCTCGCAGGACACGAGCGCCTACGGCCTCGACCTCGGCTACGCGCGAAGCAAATGGCGCGGCGAGGAATATGAGGCGCGGTTTATCAGCTTGGCTGAAGCGCTCGGCAGTCTCGGCGCCTGGGTACGGCTGCACTACGTCTATCCCTACCCGCATGTCGACCAGGTCCTGCCGCTGATGGCTGAGGGACGCGTGCTGCCCTATCTCGACATCCCGTTCCAGCACGCGGCGCCAACGGTGCTGAAGGCCATGCGGCGACCGGCGCATCAGGAGAAGACGCTCGATCGCATCAGCTCCTGGCGGACGATCTGCCCTGATCTTGCCATCCGCTCGACCTTCATCGTCGGCTTCCCGGAGAGACCGAGGAAGACTTCGGACTTTCTGCTCGATTGGCTCACGGAAGCGCGGCTCGCCCGCGTCGGCTGCTTCAAATACGAGGATGTCGACGGCGCTGCGGCCAATGCTCTTCCCGGCCAGGTGCCGCAAGAGGTGAAGGAGGAGCGTTACGCGCGGCTGATGCGGCATCAGCAGGCGATCAGCGCCGACGTCCTCGCCGAAAGGGTGGGCAAAACCATCGAAATCATCGTCGATGAGGTTGATGGCGACGGCGCCATCGCCCGCTCGGCCTGGGACGCTCCTGAGATCGACGGCAATGTCTACCTCAACGGCGAGACGGGCTTGAGCCCCGGCGACCGGGCGCGTGTCACGGTCGAAGCGTCCGACGAATACGATCTGTGGGGCAGCTCGCGCGAGAATTCGGCCGCGCAAACGCCAGAGCCCGCCCGCGCTTAGGTGCCGGCCGGCAACCTTTTGTTAAGCCAAGCTCGAAATTTTCCCGCGCCTTTACGCGCCGCTAGCCGGCCTTCGCCACCATATCTGCCGGTGCGCGCGGCACGCCCTCCTCGGGCAGTTGCGCGGGGAGGGCCGGATGAAACGATTGGTCCAGCTGTTCTCGAAAATCGACGCCGACAACCGGGCGGTCGAGTATGGCGTCATTGCCGCCGGTCTTGCGCTCGCGCTCGTGGCCGTGATCGCTCAGCTCGGCGGCGCGCTGACCACGGCGCTCTGAGAGCTTCGTCAGCCTGCTTTCCGCGCCCTGATCTCGGCTTCGGCGCCTTCCGTCCACTCGGCCATCTCGGGCAAGCGCCAAAGATGGTCTCGGCATAGGACGCGGCGTTGCCGTCGTCGCCGAAGGCAGCGAGATCCACGCCATAGGTGCGGAAGCGGGTCGCCACCGGCGCATACATGGCGTCGGCGCAGGTGAAGGCGCCGAACAGGAAGGGCCCGCCAGCGCCATGCTTCGCCCGCATCTCGCGCCAGATCGCCACGATGCGGCTGATGTCGCGGGCGAGCTCGTCGCTTATCGGCGGGGTTGGCAGGCGCGCCAGCAACTCCATCGACATGTCGTTGCGCAGCGCGACGAAGCCTGAATGCATCTCGGCCGAGATCGAGCGGGCAAGCGCGCGGGCTTCAGCCTCGGGCGGCCACAGTTGAAGCTCGGGATGGCGCTCGGCGAGAAATTCGAGAATGGCGAGACTGTCGAACACGACAAATCCGTCGGTCTTGAGCGCCGGAACCTTGCCGGAAGGAGAATGACGCAGGATGGCGGTCCTGCTCTCCGGCTGGCGCAAGCGGATACGCTCCTCGGCGAAGGGGATGCCGCAATGCTTCATGGCGATCCAGGGCCTGAGGCTCCAGGAGGAGAGGTTCTTGTCGCCGATGAAGAGAGTGTAGCCGTCTTTCGACATGATCCCGCCTTGCGCCATTGTCATTGTGGCGCACCCCTGCCATTAATGCGGCCCGCCATCAAGCCCCGTTCCGATCGTTGGTCCATGTCGACAAGAACCTTGCCGAAATTGCGCCGTGACTTGGGAGAGCTGCTGCTCGAGCGGGGAAGCGAGGCCTTGCCGATCTGGTTCGTGGCCGCCAAGGACGATGCGCAACTGCAAGGGCTGACCGAGGTCCAGCGCAACTGGCTCGAAGCGCGCGGCTGGTCGCCGAAAGCCAGGCGCCGTCCTGCTCCTGCCCAATGAAAGCGGCGGCATCGCCGGCGCCTTGCTCGGCACCGGCGGCGAGGATTGGGCGGAGCATTCGCCGTTGCTTCCCGGCGCGCTTCCGGGCGCGCTCCCTCCCGGCGATTATCGCTTACGCCTCGAAGCTTCCAGATCCCGAGCTGGCGACCCTCGCCTGGCTTGCCGGCTCCTACCGCTTCGGCCGCTACAAGACCGAGAACAACGGCAAGCCCAAGCGCCTGGCGCTGCCCGACGGAGTGGAGCGGGCCAGGTGCTGGCGCTCGCCGAGGCGCTCTATTTCGGCCGCGACCTCATCAACATCCCGGCCAACGATCTCGGCCCTGCCGAGCTCGAAGCTGCCGCCCGCGAGATCGGCACCGAGCATGGCGCCTCCGTCAAGGTGACGGAAGGATCGAGCCTGCTCTCCGACAATTTTCCCATGATCCATGCCGTCGGCCGGGCGAGCGACCGGCCTCCGCGGCTGATCGATCTGCGCTGGGGCTCGGAGCGCGCGCCAAAGGTCACCATCGTCGGCAAGGGCATCTGCTTCGACACCGGCGGCCTCGACATCAAGCCTGGCAGCGCCATGGCGCTGATGAAGAAGGACATGGGAGGGGCCGCCGCGGCGCTCACCTTCGCCCATCTCGTCATGCAGTCGAAGCTTCCGTTGCGCTTGCGCGTGCTGATCCCCGCCGCCGACAACGCGATCGCCGGCAACGCCTTCCGGCCCGGCGACGTGCTGCGGAGCCGGAACGGCATGACCGTTGAGATCGGCAACACCGATGCCGAAGGCCGGCTCGTGCTCGCCGATGCGCTGAGCCTCGCCGACGAGGAAGCGCCGGATTATCTCATCACCATCGCCACGCTGACCGGCGCCGCGCGCGTGGCGCTCGGCCCCGACCTGCCGCCGCTCTACACCAACGATGAGGATTTGGCGGCTGGGCTGCTGCGCGAGCGGCAGTAGCGTCGGCGATCCGCTCTGGCGCATGCCGCTCTGGGCGCCCTACGACAAGCTCATCAAGAGCAACATCGCCGATGTGAACCACATCGCCGAGGGCTCCCACGCCGGCTCCGTCATCGCCGCGCTGTTCCTGAAGCGCTTCGTCACCGACGCCAAGCGCTTTGCCCATCTCGACATTTTCGGCTGGGTGCCGCGCGAGCAGCCGGGACGTCCGCAAGGCGGCGAGCCGCAAGCGGCACGCGCGCTGTTCGCCTATTTCCGCAAAGAATTCGGGCCGTGACGAGCGGCGTGCTGCCGGACCCGCGCCGCCACGCTTATCGCGTTGGGCTCGCCGCGGAGCGCTGCGCGGCCGTGTCGAAGCGCCGCGCTACGTTGAGGGAGAGCGCCGCCAGGTCGAGGCGTCCGGCGCTCCCTTGCGCCGGGAGCCGCGCTTCGATGCGATCCTCGACAGCGAAGCCTTGTTCGGCGAGACCCTCACTCTGTTCGACGAGAGCGAAGGCTGGGCCTGGGTGCAGCTCGCCCGCGACTGGCTATGTCGGCTACCTGCCGAGCGAGGGCCTGACCTCCGCGGTCACGCACGCCGACCCATCGAGTCGCCGCCTTGCGGACCTACGTCTATGCGAGCCCCGACATCAAGACGCCGCCGCTCGCGCTGTTGAGCCTGAATGCGCTTCTGTCGGTGTGCGGGCGATGAGGGCAGGTTCCTGGCGCTTCGCGTCAGGCGGCTTCGTCATCGCCGAGCATGTGCGCAAGCTGGACGAGCCCGCGCGCGATTTCGTCGACGTGGCGCTTGGCTTTCGCGGCACGCCCTATCTGTGGGGCGGCCGCACCAGCCTCGGCGTCGATTGCTCAGGGCTGGTGCAGCTCGCAAGCGAGGCTGCCGGGCTTGCCTGCCCGCGCGACGCCGACATGCAGGCGAACTGAAATTGGCCGCCACGCTCGACTGGCAACGCGCGCGGACACGCTCGCCCGCGGCGATCTCGTGTTCTGGGACGGCCATGTCGGCATCATGACGGGCGCGCAAGACCTCGTTCATGCGAGCCGCCTACCAGATGATGGTGGTGGAAGAGCCTCTCGCCGAAGCACGCGCGTATCGCTTCGAAGGCGGCGAGATTGCCGGCGTGCAGCGCCCGGCCGGCCTCTCGGCCGCCGGGCTCACATCTTCGCGCTAGTGCAGCACGCCGAACAGCCAAAGCAGAATGATGATGGGGATCGGGATGCCGATCAGCCAGAGCAGAATGCCGCGCATGGGTGCGTTCCTTCGTCATTGGGCCGATGGTCCTGGCCTAGAAACGTCAGAACGGCTGCAGTTCCTCGGCTCAAGTCGCGACCACGTCGCCGCGCGTCGCTTCAAGCTCGAAGGCGGCGGCGAGCAGAGCCTTGGTGTAGTCGGTCTTCGGCTTGGCGAACACGGTGCGCGCCGGGCCTTGCTCCACCACCTTGCCGTGACGGAGCACGATGATGGCGTTGGCGAGCGCGCGCACGACCTTCAGATCGTGGCTGATGAAGAGGTAGGCGAGCTTGTGGCGCTTCTGCAGGTCGCGCAGGAGATCGACGATCTGCGCCTGCACCGACACGTCGAGCGCCGATGTCGGCTCGTCGAGGATGAGGAATTTCGGCTCGAGCACCAGGCGCCGGGCGATGGCGATGCGCTGGCGCTGGCCGCCGGAGAACTCGTGCGGATAGCGGTCCTGCGAGGCCGGATCGAGCCCGACCTCCTTCAGCGCCCGCGACACGCGCGCGCCGCGCGCTCGGCGCGGTCCATGCCCGGCTTCTGGATGAGCAGACCCTCCTCGATGATCTGCCCGATCGGAAAGGCGAGGCGAGAGCGAGCCGTAAGGGTCCTGGAACACGATCTGCATGTCGCGGCGGAGCGGCCGCATGCGCTTGAGTCGTAGCCGTCGATGCGGTTGCCGAGATAGACGATCGGGCCTTCGCTCGACACGAGCCTGAGCAGCGCGAGGCCGAGCGTGGTCTTGCCGGAACCAGACTCGCCGACGACGCCGAGCGTCTGTCCTTCCTTCACGGCAAGGTCGATGCCGTCGACCGCCTTGATGTGCCCGACGACGTGCGCGCATGAAGCCGCGCTTGATCGGAAACCAGACCTGCAAATCCTTGGCCTCGAGGATGACCGGCGCCTTGGCGTTGGCCGCCGGCGGCGAGCCCTTCGGCTCCGAGGCGCAGCAGATGCTTGGTGTAGGGATGCTGCGGCGAGGCGAAGATGTCGTGCGTCGTGCCGCGCTCGACGATCTCGCCATTGGTCATCACGCAGACCCGGTCGGCCATCTTGCGCACGATGCCGAGATCGTGGGTGATGAGCAGCATGGCCATGTTGAATCTCGATTTGAGCTTGAGCAGCAGATCGAGGATCTGCGCCTGGATGGTCACGTCGAGCGCCGTGGTCGGCTCGTCGGCGATCAGCAGGTCAGGCTCGTTGGCGAGCGCCATGGCGATCATCACGCGCTGCCGCTGGCCGCCCGAGAGCTGATGCGGATAGAGTCGAGGCGGCCTTTCGGGTCCTCGATGCCGACCTTGTCGAGGAGATCGAGCACGCGCGCTTGCGCGGCGCTGTTCGGACAGCCCGCGATGGATCTTGAGCACCTCGCCGATCTGCTGCTCGATGGTGTGAAGCGGGTTGAGCGAGGTCATAGGCTCTTGAAAGATCATGGAAATCTGGTTGCCGCGGACATGGCGCAGCCCGTCGAGAGGCAGCGCCATGCAGATCCTCGCCCTTGAATCTGATGACGCCGGATGGATGCGATGCGGCCGGGTAGGGAGGAGGCGCAGGATGGAGAGCGCGGTCACCGTCTTGCCCGAGCCCGACTCGCCGACCAGCGCCACGGTCTCGGCCTTGCCGATGTCGAAGGAGACGTTCTTCACGGCATGGACGATGCTGCCTCCGCCGCCGCGAAAATCGACGGACAGGTCCTCGACGCTGACGAGCGTCTCTCCCGGCGAGGCTGGCTTGGCGCTTGGTTTCGTGTCGGCCATCAATCGTCCTTAGGCGCTGCTTCGCTTCGGCGGCGGCATCGGCACAGACGCCGTGCTCGATCTCGACGGTGGCGTGGTCCAGGCCGAAGCGCTGTATGCAGCCGCTCTTTGATGGCCTTCACCATGCGGTCCCCTTCGAGACCTTCGTCGACGCAGGCATGCAGCGTCACCATCTGCCGCTCCTGCGGTGATCGACCACACATGCACATGGTGCACGCTGACCACCCCGGGACATTGGCGACAAGGTCCGGCTCGATGTGGCGCGTGTCGAGCTCGTGCGGTGCCCCTTCGAGCAGGATGTGGCCGGAAGCTTCCACGACCTTCCAGCCGCTCCTGAGCACGATGACGGCGACGAGGATCGAGAGCAGAGGATCGATGGGCGTCCAGCCGGTGAGGAGGATTACGGCTCCCGCGGCGAGAGCCGCCACCGAGCCGAGCAGATCGCCGAGCACGTGGATGGCTGCGCTCTTGACATTGAGGTTCTCGCGGTCCGCGCCCATGCAACAATCCGAAGGCGAGCATGTTCACGACGAGGCCTGCCGCGCCCACCACCATCATGCGATCCCGCCTGCCACGGGTTGCGGCTGGCCCAAGCGCTCGACGGCCTCGAGCACGATCCAGGCGGCGATGGCGAAGAGCGCGAGGCCGTTGGCAAACGCGACCAGCACCTGGAAGCGGTCGAAGCCGTAGGTCCGCTTCCAGTCGGCGGGTCGGCGCGCGCAGGCGGAACCCGAACCAGGCCAAGGACAGCGAGCCGAAATCGGTGAGCATGTGGCCGGCATCGGCGAGCAGCGGCGAGCGAGCCTGACGACGATCCCCCGGCGACCTCGACGAACATGAAGAGCCCGGTGATGAGCGCGGCAAGCCCCATGCGCCGCTCATTGGTGTCGTGGCGGCTGGTATGGGCCTCGCCCGGGGCGTCGGAATGTGAGCCGTGCATCGTTGCTCCTCAGCCGAAGGATTTGCGCGGGTCGAGCGCGTCGCGCACCGCCTCGCCGATGAAGATCAGGAGGCTGAGCATGATGGCGATGACGAAGAAGGCGGTTAAGCCCGAGCCACGGCGCCTGCAGATTGTCCTTGCCTTGGGCGAGCAGCTCGCCGAGCGAGGGCGATCCAGCGGGCAGGCCGACGCCGAGGAAATCGAGCGAGGTCAGCGTGCTGATCGAGCCGTTCAGGATGAAGGGCATGAAGGTGAGCGTCGCCACCATGGCGTTGGGCAGGAGATGCTTGAAGATGATCTTGAGATTGGACAGTCCGAGCGCGCGCGCCGCGGTGACATATTCGAAATTCCGCGCGCGCAGAAACTCGGCGCGCACCACGCCCGACCAGCGCCACCCAGGAGAAGGCGAGCAGGATGCCGAGCAGGATCCAGAAGCTCGGGCTCGATCACCGCGGCGATGATGATCAGCAGATAGAGCTGCGGCACCGAGGTCCAGATCTCGATGAAGCGCTGGAACAGGAGATCGGTCCAGCCGCCGAAATAGCCCTGCACGGCGCCGGCGGCCACCCCGATGATCGAGGCGAAGAAGGTCAGCACCAGGCCGAACAGCACCGAGATGCGGAACCCGTAGATGACGCGGGCGATCACGTCGCGCCCCTGATCGTCGGTGCCGAGCCAGTTCCATTCGAGCTCGTCATTGCACGGGTGAAAGCCGCTCTTGATCGCCGCCTCGCAATCCTCCTCGGTCAGCATCCAGGTTGGCTTCACCGGGAAGGCCATTGGCGGGTTCTTGTTCGGCGTGTCGTAGGAGAAGCGGATCGGCGGCCAGAGGATCCAGCCGCTCTTGTCGGCGATCATCTGCTTGACCGCACGGGTCGCGATAGACAGCTTCGGTCTCGAAGATGCCGCCGAAGGTCGGTCTCCGGATAGGCCTTGAACACCGGGAAGTAGTACTGGCCGTCGTATTTGACGAGCAGCGGCTTGTCGTTGGCGATGAACTCGGCGAACAGGCTGATCACGAACAGGACGAGGAAGATCCACAACGACCAGTAGCCGCGCTTGTTGCGCCTTGAAGGTCTGCCAGCGCCGCGCATTGAGCGCCGAGAGCACGAAGCGCCGCTCGGGAAGCCCGGCGGCGGTAGCCGTCTCGATGACTGCGGCGTCGGTGGGGACATCCATCGACTCAAACCTCGCGCGTCTCGAAATCGATGCGCGGATCGACCCAGGTATAGGTGAGGTCGGAGATGAGATTGATGACGAGCCCCATCAGCGAGAAGATGTAGACGGTGGCGAACACCACCGGATAGTCGCGGTTCATCACCGACTCGAAGCCGAGCAGCCCGAGGCCCTCCAGCGAGAAGATGGTCTCGATCAGGAGCGAGCCGGCGAAGAAGGCGCTGATGAAGGCGCCGGGGAAGCCGGCGATGATGATCAGCATGGCGTTGCGGAACACGTGCCCGTAGAGCACATGCCGCTCGGTCAGGCCCTTGGCGCGCGCCGTGGTCACATATTGCTTGCGGATTTCCTCGAGGAACGAGTTCTTGGTGAGGAAGGTGAGCGTGGCGAAGGCCGACAGCGACATGGCGATCATCGGCAGCACCAGGTGCCAGAAATAATCGAGGATCTTGTCTGGCCAGGACAGCTGCGCCCAATTCTCGGAGGTCAGCCCGCGCAACGGGAAGATGTTCGAAGAACGACCCGCCGGCGAACAGCACGATGAGGAACACGGCGAACAGGAAGCCCGGAATGGCGTAGCCGACGACGATCACCGTGCTCGTCCACACGTCGAAGCGCGAGCCGTCCTGCACCGCCTTGCGGATGCCGAGCGGGATCGAGATGAGCGTAGGAGATGCAGCGTCATCCACAGCCCGAGCGAGATCGACACCGGCAGTCGTTCGCCGATCAGCTTGAGCACGCTCGTGTCGCGGAAATAGCTCTGGCCGAAATCGAAGCGGAAATAGTTCCACATCAGCATGAGGAAGCGTTCATAGGCCGGCTTGTCGAAGCCGAACTGCTTCTCGAGGCTCTTGACGAATTCAGGGTCGAGGCCTTGCGCGCCGCGATATTTGGACGGCGCCGATATGTCGCCAGGCGTGCCGCCTGGCGGGCGGCCCACGCCGAAATCGCCGCTGCCGCCGCTGAACCGCGCCGTGGCGCTGACATCGGTGCCGGTGAGCTGCGCGATCAGCCGCTCGACCGGTCCGCCTGGGGCGAACTGCACGACGACGAAGGTCACGAGCATGATGCCGATCATGGTCGGCACGATGAGCAGAAGCCGGCGCAGGATATAGGCAGTCATGCTGGTACCGAGCGAGACCCTTTTTGCTGAGATTCGTAAGGAGTTTCGCAGCTTTCGGCCGGTGATACCACCCTCCCTCGCGGGGAGAAGTGCCGCAGCCACGGTCCGTCCGGCGTCCTACCGCTTGCGGCGGCAGGAACCTGATCAGCGCGTAGCCGGCGAGGCCGAGCGCGAGCAGAATTGCGAAAATCAGTCCGACGCGGAGAGGAGTGGCCAGGTTCGCTGCCGCCTTCCGTGTCGGGAGTCTTGGCGGCCACCGGCGTGAGCTTGGCGGCTTTGGCCCCGTCGTACCACCAGGTGTCGAGGATGCCGCGGTCGAAGCGCGCCTTCGTCTCCGGCCGCGAGAACTTGTCCCAATAGGCGATATTGTTCGACGCCTTGTACCAATGCGGCACCCAATAATGCCCGGCCCGCAGCACGCGGTCGAGCGCGCGCGCGGCGGTCTCAAGCTGATCGCGGCTCTTGGCCGCGATCACCCGCTCGACCAGACGCGTCGACGGCAGGATCGGAAATGCCGGCGAGATTGAGCGATCCGTCCATCTTCGCCGCGTCGGAGCCGAAATAGCTGCGCAGCTCCACGCCAGGCGTGTTGCGCATTGTGATAGCGCTCGGTGGTGATGTCGAAGTCGAAGGTCTTCAACCGGCGCTGATATTGCGCCGGATCGACCATGCGCATCGAGGCATCGATGCCGAGCAGCTGCAGATTCTTGACGAAGGGCGCCGTGACCGCTCGAAGGCCGGCTCGAAATTCAGGATCTCGAGCTTCATCTGCTCGCCCTTGTCGTTCACCCGCTTGCCGTCCTTCATGGTCCAGCCAGCCTGATCGAGAAGCTTGCCGGCTTCCTGCAAGCTGGTTGCGGATGTTGCCTGAGCCGTCGGTCTTGGGCGGCAGATAGGCGGGGCCGAGCGCCTCCGGCGACACCGGGACGCCGAGGCTCTCGAGCAAGCTCTTCTCCGGCCGGCGACGGCTCGCCTTCCGCCTTCATGGTCGAGTTCTCGAAGAAGCTCTGCGTGCGGGTGTAGAGCGCGTAGAACAGATTGCGGTTGGTCCACTCGAAATCGAAGGCGAGATCGAGCGCCTTCCGCACCAGCGGGTCCTTCAGCTGCTCGCGCCGCGTGTTGAGGAAATAGCCTTGCGTGCCTGACGGTGTCTCGTCGGGCAGCACCTCCTTCTTCACCTTGCCGGCGCGGATCGCCGGGAAGTCGTATTCCGTGGCCCAGACCTTTGAGGTGAACTCCTCGCGGAAATCGTAGGTGCCGGCCTTGAAGGCCTCCATGCCCGCGGTGCGGTCGCGGAAATATTCGAAGCGGATCTCGTCGAAGTTCCACCGGCCGCGATTGACCGGCAGATCCTTGCGCCCAATAGTTGGGGTTGCGCTTGTAGGAGATGGTGTGGCCCTGCTTCAAGTCGCCGACCACATAGGGACCTGAGCCGAGCGGCGGATCGAGCGTCGTCTGGGCGAAGTCGTGGCTCGCGTAATACGCCTTGGAGAAGATCGGGAGCTCGGCCACGGTGAGCGGCAGATCGCGCGTGAGCGTGCCCTTGAAGCTGTAGCGAACGGTGTGCGGATCGAGCGCTTCAGCCTTCACCACGTCGGCAAGCGTCTGCGCGAAGAGCGGGTGGCCCTTGGTCTTCAGCGTCTCGAAGGAGAACACCACGTCGTCGGCGGTGAGCGGGCTTCCGTCGTTGAACTTCGCCTCCGGCCTGAGCGTGAAGGTGACGGACAGGCCGTCGCGGAGCGACCTCCGGCGCTCTTCGCCACAAGCCCGTAGACCGCGTCGGGCTCGTCAGCCGCCCGCACCATCAGCGAGTCGAACAGAAGCTCGAGCCCCTGCGCCGCGTCGCCCTTGAGAATGTAGTTGTTGAGGCTGTCGAAGGTGGTGACGCCGCCCCAGCCGACGAGCGAGAAGGTGCCTCCCTTCGGCGCATCGGGATTGGCATAGGCGAAGTGCTGGAAGTCGGCGGGGTAGGCGAGATCGCCAAACGACGAAAGCCCGTGCTTTGCTTCAGCGCGACACGGCATCGGCCGCGATGAAGAGGGCGCCGATCGCAATGGCGCCAGAAGGTCAGCGCGCGGAGCGTCGGCCGCGCCGTCAAAGCTTGGAGGCTCCAGGCAGCTTGCGCGGCCAGCGACTTGTCGAACCACCACACTTGCGTGAAGCCGGGGTCAGGCCGGGCAAGCGTCGCGGGCTGGCCGTAGCGGTCCCAATAGGCGATGCGCACCATCGGCGCGTACCATTGCGGCACCACGAAGTCGTTCCACAAGCAGCACGCGGTCGAGCGCGTTGGTGGCGGCGACCAGCTCCTCGCGGCTCTTGGCGAAGATCACGTGGTCGACCAGCTTGTCGATGGCCGGGTCCTTGATGCCGATGAGGTTGCGGCTGCCCTCGCGGCCGGCCGCCTCCGAGCCCCAGAAGTCGCGCTGCTCGTTGCCGGGGGATCCGGACTGGCCGAAATTGCCGACCACGATGTCGTAGTCGAAGCCGTCGACGCGCCGCGTATATTGGGCGCTGTCGACCATGCGCATAGCTGCGCCTTGATGCCGAGCCGCTCGAGATTGCCGCATGTAAGGCTGCACGATGCGCTCGAACAGCGGCGAGACCAGCAGGAACTCGACGGTGAGCTGCTGGCCGGTCTTGCTGTTGACCAGCACGCCGTTCTTCACCTCGTAGCCGGCCTCCTTCAGAAGCTGCACGGCTTTGCGCAGATTGTTGCGCATGTCGTCTGGAGCTGTTGTTCACCGGATTCTTGTGCACCTCGGTGAACACCTCGGAGGCACCTGATCCTTCACCTCGTTCAGGATCTCGAGCTCGCGTCCTTGCGGCGGCGCGGGCGGTGCGGCGAGCTCGCTCCCTGGAAGAAGCTGCCGACGCGGGCATATTGTCCGTAGAACAAGTTCTTGTTCGCCCATTCGAAATCGTAGGCGAGGTTGAACGCCTGCCGCACGCGGCGGTCTTGGAATTGCGGCCGGCGGATATTGAGCACGAAGCACTGCATCGGCTGCGCGCTCTTGATCGGCACCTCCTGGCGCTTGACCCATCCGTCGCGCACGGCGGCGAAGTCGTAGGCCGTCGCCCAGTTCTTGGCGCTCGTCTCCTGCGTGATAGTCGAGATTGCCCGCCTTGAAGCTCTCGAAGGCGACCGTCTCGTCGCGGTAATAGTCGAAGCGGATCTCGTCGAAGTTCCACTGCCCGCGGTTCACCGGCAGATCCTTGCCCCAATAGTCGGCCACGCGCTCGTAAGTGATGGTGCGCGCCGGGGTCGACCTGCTTGATGCGGTAGGGGCCAGAGCCGAGCGGCGGCTCGAGCGTCGTCTTCAGCGGGTCGCGCTGATTGCCGTTGGCGTCCTTCCCGGTCCAGTAATGCTTGGGCAGGATGGTGAGCTGGCCCATGATCATCGGCAGCTCGCGATTGTCCTTCGACGTCGAAGGTGAAGGTCACCTGGTTCGGCCCGGTCTGCTCCGCCTTCGCCACGTTCTTGTAATAGAGCGCCATGCGCGGATTGGCCGCCTTGTTCACCTCGAGGCTATAGACGACGTCCTCCGGCGTGATCGGCGTTCCGTCATTCCAGCGTGCTTCGTCGCGGAGCTTGAAGGTCACCGACGAGAAGTCGGGCGGATAAGACGCCCATTCGGCGATCAGGCCGTAGGAGGTCGAGGCTCCTCCAGGCTGTCCTGCCATCAGGCTTTCGTAGACGAGGCCGAGACCCGCGGCCGGCCTCGCCCTTGTAGAGGATCGGGTTCAGACTATCGAAGGAGCCGATATCGGCCATGCGCACGACACCGCCCTTCGGCGCGTCCGGGTTCACATAGTCGAAATGCTGGAAGTCCGCCGGGTATTTCGGCGTCGCCGATCAGCGAGACGGCATGGCGATGCTGCGGCTCGTCTTGCGCGCGCGCCGGAAGGGCGACGAGGCTGATAAGGACGAAGGGGAGGAGAAGGCGGCGAAGCATCATGGCGGGCGCTTACGCTTGACGTTGATCCGTTGGCCCGCGAGGGGCCGCATTGACCGGGATTGCAACAGGCCTAAGGGCCGGGCCTGTAGCCCCTCGGGGCCTCTTAGCATAGGGCCCGCGGCGCCCTCCATGAATTATCGCTCATGTTGATCCTCCCCCGCTTGCAGCGCGGGGAGGGTCGAAGTGATCAGACTATTGCGCCTCGCCCGTCGGGATGAGGCTGGCTGCGGTTGCCTTGCAGTCGACGGCCTGCGAAATCCCCGCCGCAGGAGCGGACTCGGCCGCCAGGAGCCGCCTCAGCCGGGGCAGGCTCCTCACCCGGCACGACTGCTTGAGGCTGACGGTCCGTTGAGGGCTCCGAAAAATCAGCATCCGGCGCCGGAGCCGGCGCTGCTTCGGCCGGAGCCTCTTCCGCCGGAGCGGCAGGAGCCTCGGCGGGCTTCTCCTGGCATGCAGGAGTGGCAGGCGCTTCGGCCGGCTTCCTCGGCTGCCGGAGCGGAGGCGCTTCGGCCGGCTTCTCCTCGCGCCGGAGCTGGGCGTGGCGGAGCTTCTCTCGGCTGCCGGGCGGAGGCGCCTCGGCAGGCTTCTCCTCGGCTGCCGGGGCCGGGGCCGCGGCCGGCGCCGCCTCAGGCAAGAGGCACCGGGTTGTCGGACTTGGTGCGCAGGAAGTCGATGACGTCGGCGCGTGTTTTGAGATCCGGAATGCCTGGGAACGGCCATCGTCGTTCCAGGCGCAAAGGCTTGCGGGTTTGTCAGCCAGAGGTCGAGATGCTCGAAGGTCCAATCGCCCTCGCTTTGCCTTCGCTCTTCAGCGCCGGCGAATAGTTGAAGCCTTCGAGCGATGCGATCTTGCGCCCGACGACGCCATAAAGATTGGGACCGATCGGGCTCGGGGCGCCCTTGTCGAAGCTGTGACAGACCTTGCACAGGGCGACACTCTGCTTCGCCTTTCTTCGGGTCGGCCTTGGCCAAAGCGGGAAGGATCTCAGCCCCTGGGGCTGCCTCGCCGCCGGGCTTCGCGGCGCCTTCCGCCGGCTTCGCTCCTTCGGCTGCCGGCGCCTCCTGGCGGCCACGACCTCCGGCAGCGGCGGCGGGTTGTCGGTCTTGGTGCGCAGGAACGCAATCACGTCGGCTCTTTGCTGGGCGTATCGTCGAGCTGCTGCGCTCGGCGGCCGAAGCGTTCGGCGACGTGCTGAACAAGATGCAGAACAAGCTCGAGTTCGGCCTGAAGGTCCTGTGGGACCGCGATCAGGCGATCCGCGAGGTCGAGAGCGAGGACGAGGACATCAGCCGCCTGAAGAAGGAGATCTCGGGCCAGAAGGGGCCGACCTACTTCGCGCGCATGCAGTACGGCCGGCTGATCGACTCGGCGCTGCAGTCGCGATCCGAGCGCTACGTCGCCGAGATCCTCGATCGAGCTGCGCGACGTGTCGGTCGCCTCGCGCATCAACAAGCCGATCGGCGACAAGATGATCATGAACGCCGCGTTCCTGATCTCGCGCGATCAGGAGTCGGCGTTCGACGCGAAGGTCAAGTCGATCGCCAGCCGCTTCGACAAGCTGACGTTCAGCTACACCGGGCCGTGGCCGCCGTACAACTTCGTCAACATCCGGCTGAAGCTCGAGAGAGCCTAGGAGTCGCCGAGTCAGACCGTCAGATGTTCATCCTCGATTCGCTCGCTCGATCGGCAGCCTGCGGTTCGTGCTCGACAAGGTCGTTGCCGCGGCCGAGGCCGAGGCGCAGGACGACATCGGCGCTGCGCGAGCAGCTGCTCGAGGCGCAGATGCGCCTCGAGCTCGGCGAGATCACCGACGAAGAGTTCGCCGAGATCGAGCGCGACGTGCTGCGCGCGCATCCGCGAGATCAAAGGCCGCCAGCAGGGCCCGCATCTCGATGTCGCCCGACGACAAGATCACCGGCGTCGACAGTCGAGAGTTACGACGATGAAGACAGTAAGTCTCGGACCGCCTCTGCCAGCTCTTCAGCCTTCTCATCTTCTACGGCGGCAAGGGCGGCGTCGGCAAGACGACGTGCGCCGCGGCGCGAGCCGTCGCCGAGGCGGCCGGCGGCCGCCGCGTGCTGGTCGTCTCGACCGATCCGCGCGCATTCGCTCGGCGACGCGCTCGGCGCGTCTCGCCTCGCACCGCCGCGTCCCGAGACGTCGCGGCGCCGGTCGCTCGACGCCGTGGAGCTCGACGCGCCGCGCGCGTTCGCGCGGTGGCTGCGCGAGCATCGGCGCCGCGCTCGGCGAGATCCTCGAGCACGGCACGTGGCTCGATCGCGAGGACGTCGACGCGCTGCTCGATCTGTCGATTCCCGGCGTCGACGAGCTGGTCGGGATGCTCGAGATCGATCGCGCCGGCTCAGCGCGAAGGCCGCGACTGCGTCACGACGCTCGATCATCGTCGACACCGCGCCGACCGGCCACACGCTGCGGCTGCTGGCGGCGCCTGAGACCGTCGCCGCGGTCGCCGACGTGCTCGGCGCTCTGCAGCAGGAGCACCGGCTGATTCGCGAGCAGCTCGCGCGCGTCGGCCGCCCTGAGGCGGCCGATCGGCTGATCGCGCTGCTGGCCGGACAGGCGCGCGAGACGGCGGCGCGTGCTGCGCGATCCGCGGCGGACGACGCTTTCACTGGGTCACGCTGCCCGAGGACGCTGTCGCTCGCCGAGAGCGACGACGGCATCGCCGCGCTCGAGCGCGCCGGCATCCGCGTCGCGCGAGATCGATCGTCAATCGCGTGCCTGCCTGACGGGCGGCCCGTGCCCGGTCTGCGATCGCGCGTCGCGCCGACGAGCGCGCGCGCGATCGGCGGCGATCCGCCGTCGGCTCGGACGCGGCCGAACGCGTCCGCATCGTCGCTGCGACGCGATCAAGGAGCCGCGAGGCGTCGCAGCGCTCGGCGCCGATCGGGCGCGGCGCTGACGCAGGGCTGACGGCTCACGCCAAGACGGTCGTGTCGTCAAGCCGTCGAGCGCGCAGCGTCCGCCAGCCGCCGCTGAGCCTGCGCGAGCCATGCGAGCGGCACGTCGCCGCGAGCCCTGCAGGCGTTTCGCGGCGCATCGCTGCTGTTCTTCGGCGGCAAGGGCGGCGTCGGCAAGACGACCGTCGCCGCGGCGGTCGGCGCTGCGGCTCGCGCGCGCCGGATCCCGGCCGGCGCGTGCTGCTGCTGTCGACCGATCCGGCGCATTCGCTCGGCGACGTGTTCGACGCGCCGGCGGTCGGCGACACGCCGCGCGCCGTTCCGCGGCGCGTCCGCCGAACCTGGCGGTCCGCGAGCTCGATGCGGCGCGCGCGCTCGCGGCACGCGCGCGCGCAGCTCGAAGGCGGCGCTCGACGAGATCGCCGCGGCCGTCGGCGTCGAGGCGCTGGCGGCCGCGGTCGGCGCGTCCGAGCTGATGAACCTGGCGCCGCCCGGCATCGACGAGCTGTTCGGCATCCTCTCGCGTCGTCGACGCGCGCGCGTCGACTACGACGTCATCGTCGTCGACACGGCGCCGACCGGGCATGCGCTGCGGCTGCTCGAGATGCCCGACGCGGCGCGCGAGTGGGTGCAGGTGCTGCTGCGCGTGCTGCTGAAATACCGCTCGCTGGTCCGCCCCGGCCAGCTGGCGGCCGGAGCTCGTCGATCTGTCCCAGTCGATTCGCGAGCTGCATCGCGCTGCTGCGCGACGCCGGCGACGACGCGCTTCATCGTCGGTGACGCGGCGCGGCCGAGCTGCCGCGGCGCGAGACCGCGCGGCTGCTCGTCGGCCTGCGCCGGCTGCAGCTTGCCGCGCCGGCGGTCGTCGTCAACGCGCTGACGCTGGCGCCCGGGCGATGCGCCGCTGCCGCGCGCGTCGCGGCGGCCGAGCGGCGCGAGCTCCGACGCTCTGCGGCGGCGCTGCCTGCGGCGCGCCGGTGCGCTATCATCCAGACGCCGCTGTCCGGCGCCGCCGCCGCGAGGCGTGCAGCGCGCTCGAGCGCTTGGCGCGAACATGGCTCGTGAATCTGAATCTGAATCCGAGAGCCTGAGATCCTGAAGCCGCCAAAGGCACCTACGTCTACTGCGTGCGTCGCGGCCGATCGCCGGCCGCGGCTGACGCGCGTGCCCGCGCGGGCTGCCGGGCGCCGGACCGGTCCGGCTGCTCGACGTCGACCGCGGCTTGTTCATCGCGGTCGCCGACGCTGCCGCTCGACCGCTACGGCGAGACGGCGATCAACGCGGGCCTGTCCGACCTCGACTGGGTGTCGCGCGCCGCGGTCGCCCACGAAGCGCGTCGTCGAATCGTTCATCGACGTCGACCGGCGGTGCTGCCGATGAAGCTGTTCACGATTTTCAACGAGCGACGATCGGGCGCTCGAGCACGTCCGCGCGACCAGCGCGCGCGATCGACGCGCTCGTCAAGCGCGTCGCCGAACCATCACGGAGTGGGGCGTCCGCGTCGTGCTCGATCGCACGCTCGGCGCTGCCGCGGCAGCCGACGAACGACAGGCAGCACGCGCGCGGCCGCGCACTCGGGCGCGTCCTATCTCGCGCGAAAGAAAGCGCAGCGCGATGCGTCGGCGGAGCTCGCGCGCAGCGCGCGCGAGAAACGGTCGCCGAGCTGTTCGATCGCCTGGCGCGCGCGTCGCCGGCGACGCCAGGCGCCGGTCGGCGAGCGAGCTGCCGGTCGCAGGGCGGACCGCTGCTGCTCGACGCGGCGTTTCTGGTGCCGCGCACCCGCGATCGCCGGCGTTCAAGGCGCTGCGTCGCGCGCGAGGCGCGATCGCTCGCGCGGCAGGGCTACGGTCTGACCGTCAGCGGCCCGTGGCCGCCATATACGTTCGTCGCAGGATTGATCGATGCGCACGGGCATGGCCGAAGACCGCGACGGACCGTCGGCCGACCAGCGTGCATCGACACCGCCGGAGTCGACGCTGCTCGATCTGCTGGACAACCTGCTCAACAAGGGTGTGATGGCCGAACGGCGATGTGACGCTCGGCGTCGCCGGCATCGACCTCATCTACCTGCGGCTCGTCGGCGCTGCTCGTGCGCCGCCGATCGCGTCCTGCCGCCGCGACCGCAGCTCGTCCGCCCAGCCGCAGCGTCGCGCCGTCGCGGCAAGCCGCCGCTGCTCAAGAAGCGCGCGTGAAGACGAAAGCGACGACGGCGCGGAGCGCAGACGGCACGACGGCGCGCGGCGGAAGCGCGAAGCCAGTCGCGGCCGCGCCGGTGACTGCGGCGGAGCTGCGCGCGCTGAAGGCCGAGATCGAGAAGCGGCTGCGGCAGTCGGCGACGGTCGCTGTCGGCAAGCAGCGCACCGCCGCGACGCGAAAGGGCGCGGCGCCGATGCGCTGGAATCCCGAGCCCGAGGACGTGCAGCAAGTCGGTCGCGCAGCTCGTGCTGACGATCGTCGAGTTCCTGCGGCGGCTGATGGAGCGTCAGGCGATCCGGCGGATGGAGCAGAAGACGCTGACGACGAAGGAAGTCGAAGCGGTCGGCGCCGCGCTGATGACGCTCGAGCAGACCATCCGCGAGATCGGCGCGCGGTTCGGCCTGACGCCGGAAGATCTCAACCTCGATCTCGGCCCGCTCGGCAAGCTGATGTGATCCAGCGGAACGGCAGCTCGCACGAGAAAGTACGTGAGCAGCGCCGCCGTCGATCGTGCCGCCGTGCGCGCGTGATCGGCACGGCCGCGCCGATCACGCATCTGACGCTCGCCGAAGTTCCAGCCGCGCCGGAAGCCGGGTGATACGGTCACGACTCGTCGATCAGTCGACCACGCCTCGAGCATCAGATTGAACATCGGCGCCGCGCGCCAGATCCCGCTGCCGGCCGACGTGCGTCATGCCGCTCGACGTGCTCGGCAGCCATGTGCATCCGGCGTTCGCGTGGACGTAGAAGTCGCCGAACTGCTTGCTGACCGGCACGTTCACCTGCAGGCCGACGTCGCGCCGCGCCGAGGCCGTCGCTCTCGCGTCCCGGTCGGCAGGATCAGGCTGACGCGCGGCGAGATCGCGGGCCGCCCGCCCGTCTCCTCGCAGCAGCTGATACCGATAGTTGAGCAGCACGTCGCCGAGCCCGCGTGCCTCGCCATTGCTCGCGAACAGGCAACCGTGTACGACAGCTGGTGCGCCATGCCCGGCGCCGGCCATTCCTGCGTGAAGTTCGCGGCCCACGCGCCGTCGTCGTCGCGCGTCCACGTGAAGATGTTCTGAACGACGCCGGCGCTCCTGGTTGAACGCTTCTTCGACGAGGAAACGAGTTGTCGGTGATCTCGCACTTTCGTCGGAGGCGGTCGCGGGGAGCAGCTGGCCGACGCGCGACGCCAGTGGCGCGAGACAGCGATGCAGAAGCGCGCGAGTGACGAGATTCGCATCGACGATACAACGCCAGGCAGTGCCGCAGGGTCATGCAGTCGCCACGATCTCGACGAGCAGCTTCGATGCGGCGCGCGCGCCGATCGTGATGGTCGGCGGTCCTTCCCGCGAAGCACGCACCGCGTCGGCCGCGTCGTCGCGCGCTTCGACCTCGACCGGCTGGCCGGGCTTCAGGTCGTTGCTTCTCGATGAAGCGCAGGAACGCCGGATCCTGATCGGCGATGCGCGTCACCTTCAGCGGCGTGCCGAGCGGGCAGGTCAGCAGGCTGTCGAGATGCCGCGCGCGCGATCGCGCCGTCCGGGTTCGGGAATCGGATCGCCGTGCGGATCGTGCGTCGGGCGGCCGAGCATCTCGTCGATGCGATCGATCAGCCGTTCGGACACGACGTGCTCGAGCTGCTCGGCTTCGTCGTGCACCTCGGCCCAGCTCATGCCCATCACCTGCACGAGAAACAGCTCGACGAGGCGATGGCGGCGCAGGACGAGGCCGGCCAGCTTCTCGCCGGCCGCGGTCAGGCGCACGCCGCTGTACGGTTCGTATTCGGCGAGGCCCGACTCGGCCAGCGCCTTGACCATCGTCGTCGCCGTGCCGGGCGTGACGCCGAGCGCCGACGCGACCTGTCCCATCGGCACGAGCCGCTGATCCGGCCCGTCAGCGCCGACTGGCCCTGATAGATCGCCTTCAGGTAGTTCTCGACGGTGCTCGACGGGAGCATGCCAGCGATATTATCCGAGACATGTCACTGCGCGATCGGCATCGCGACGCCGGACGGCAAGCGCCGCTGCGTGCGCGCGCTCTTCGCGACGATCGCCGACCGCTACGATTTCATCACCGTGGTCGCTGTCGTACGGCCAGGACCGGCGGTGGAAGCGGCGGCTGGTCGATCTCGCCGCGCCGCGGCGCGGCGCGCCGCGCGCTCGACCTGGCGACCGGAACCGGCGACATCGCGTTCGCGCTGGCGGCCCGCGGCGCGCGGTCGTCGGCCTCGACATCACGCTGCAGGATGATCGAGCTGGCACGCGCGAAGATACCGGTCCGCCGTCGCGTCCGCCGCGTTTCTCGTCGGCGACATGCTCGCGCTGCCGTTTCCCGTCGGCGTCCTTCGATATCGTGACGACCGGATACGGTCTGCGGAACGTGCCGGACCTGACGACGGCGATCGACGAGATCGGGCGCGTGCTGACGCCGGGCGGGCAGCTGCTGTCGCTCGATTTCAACCGGCCGTCGAACGCGATCGTGCGCTCGGCGTATCTCGCGTATCTGACGGTCGTCGGCGCGGCGCTCGGCTGGGTGCTGCACCGCGATCCCGACACCTACCGCTACATTCCCGCGTCGATCCGGCAGTATCCCGGCGCCGAAGGCGGTCGCGCGGCTGTTCGAGTGCGCGCGGCTTCATCGCGGAGTCGACTGTTATCCGGTCCTCGGCGGGCTGATGACCATTCACCATGCCATTCGAGACTTGACGACGATCGAACTGGTCGGGCGAAGGCACGTTCACGCAGCTCGCTGATCGATCGACTGCGCGAGCGTCGACCGGCGTCCGGTCCGTGCGCGTCGAGGACGCGCCGGCCACGCGATCCGGACGCCGACTACAACTTCATCAGCAACGAGCTGTAGCGTCGGGTTTGCGACGACGATCGAGACGGCACGAACCGATCAAGCGTTTCGGCATCCTGCCAGGCGTTCGCGCAGCGTCGGCAGAAGTCGATGACGATTGCAGGGCCTCGAAGCAGCGCCTGACCGGCACTCGACGGCGTCGGCGCACCCGACTACGGCAGACGAGGGCATGCTGCAGTACTCGCGCGCCGGCGGAACGCATGCCGCGCCTTACCAGACGCGCGGTTACAAGCTGGTCGGAAATGGTGACGCATCTACGAGAGTCGGCACGCCGCAGCTGCTGACTACGGGCGTCGGATCTCCGACTGTGCTCCGCAACTGAGCTCGTTGCCGGTCCGCTAGCCGGACACGCCGAAACCGGGCTCTTAGCGTTCCACGAACGCTTCCAGCTCCGTCAACAGGAAATCGCAGCAGACCGTTCTTCGGTCAGCGTATCCGGAGCGCCGATCGGCCGTCTCCGACGTCGATGACGCCGGCCGCCGCAGCTGCGGCTGATCTGTGCCGCATCACGCTGCGGCGCGTTCTCCCGACGGTGTCGAGCGACAGCTCGATGAAGTCCTCGGCGCTGCGATCCGACATCAGTCGGACGCTGCCGGACGGCGTGAAGACGCGTGAACGCGATAGCCGTCGGCCTTCAGCGCGTTGGCGACCTGCTGGAAGCAGCGGCACCGCGACCTTCTGCGAGGAACAGCGTCGAAGTCGCGCGCCGCCTCGATCGCCGCGGCCGCGGCGGTCGGCCGCGCCGTTTCTTCGCGCGCTCGATCGTCTCGGTCAGCCGTGCTGCGGACGACTGGAGACTTCCAGGCGGTTAGATGCACCTGCTGCGCGGCGCAAGGCGGCGATGGCGTCGGCGCTGAGATCCGAGATCGTCGCGCGAGCACCGCGTCGGTGTGCTGGCCGAGCGTCGGCGGCGGCGTGTCGCACGCGCGCCTGGCGTGTCCGACAGCTTCTGACCGGCACGCCGAGCGACCTGCAGCGGCGCCGATCGTCGCGATGCTCGACCGTCGCGATCATCTCACGCGCGGCGAGCTGCGGATCGGCGAACAGCTCCTGCGAGATCGCGCACCGATCCGCACGGCACGCCGGCCGGCGTCGAGCCGTCGATCCAGTGCTGCCGCGTGCTGCTGCCGCAGCCGATCGGCGACGATCGGCCGCAGCTCGTCGTATCCCGGTCACGCGCTGGCGGTTGGTCGCGAACCGCTCATCCTCGGCGAGCTCCGCGACCGCGCAGAAGCGGCGCCACTGGTCGTCGTTGCCGACGGCGAGCACGAAATCGCCGTCCGACGCGGCGAACGTTTCGTATGGCACGATGCGTCGGATGGCGGTTGCCCAGTCGCGCCGGGCACGCGCCGCGTCGCGAAATAGTTGCCGGCCTGATAGGTGAGCAGCGCCGCCACCGAGTCGAGCATCGCGACGTCGACGTCCTGGCCGCGGCCGGTCCGCTCGCGCGCGAGCAGCGCCATCGCGACGCCCTGCGCGGCGAACATGCCGGAGACGATGTCGGCGATCGCCACGCCGAGGCGGAACGGCGGCCCGTCGGCGGCGCCGGTGATGCTCATCAGCCCGCCCTCGGCCTGCATCACGGCGTCGTATCCCGGCTCTTCGCGCCGCGGCCCGGTCTGGCCGAAGCCCGAGATCGAGCAGTAGACGAGGCGCGGATGGCGCGCTGCGAGCGACGCGTAGTCGAGGCCCGAGCTTCGTCGAGCGTGCCCGGGCCGGAAGTTCTCGACCAGCACGTCGGCCTTGCGCGATCAGCCGGTCGAGGATCGCGCGCCCTTCGGGCTGCTTGAAGTCGAGCGTGACGCTTTCCTTGTTGCGGTTGATGCTGAGGAAGTACGCGCTCTCGCCCTCGAGAAACGGCGGGCCCCACGCGCGCGTGTCGTCGCCCTTGCCCGGCTGTTCGATCTTGATGACGCGCGCGCCCATGTCGGCGAGCAGCATCGTGCAATACGGGCCCGACAGCACGCGCGTCAGGTCGAGAACCGTGATTCCGTCGAGTGGCGCCATAATGAAGGAATGATTATCGTCTACGCGGGCAGCGCCTGACGACAGCTGCGAACAGGTGAAAGAGTTTCTTTCACAAGCCGGCGTGCCGTTCACGGCGCACAACGTCGACGAAGACGACGCGCGCATGACGAGCTGATCGCGCGCGGCTTGCGCACCGATCCCGGTCACCGTCGATCGGCGATCGCACGTCATCAAGGGGTTCGACGCCGGCGCTGCTCGGCCGGCGATCGCCGCGCTGGCAGGCGCGCCAGCCGTCGCTGCGCGATCGCGATCGAGGTCCGACAGCAGGGCGTAGGCGGTCTGCGTCAGGCTGCCGCTCGCGCTGGACGATGGCGATCTCCTCGAGCAGGTCCGTCTTCAGGATGAGCGCGTTCTGCTGTCCTTCGACGCCCGGCCAGCAGATCGTCGCCGCGGGAGCTCCTCGGGCGCGACGCGCGCGCGTGATCGCGCCCCGTGCGCGCTCCGCCCGCGCGACCAGCTTCAGCCGGCGGCCCGGCCGCGCCGCGCCTCGCAGCGCGCGGCCGTCCACGTGTCCGGTCCGATGCCCTGGCGCTCCACGTCCTTCGGCGTGATGTTCGCGCCCAGCAGCACGTTGGCGAGCGCGGCCGTCTTCGCCGCCGCGTCCCAGCCGTCGACGTCGAGCGACGCGTCGGCCTCGGCGACGCCCGCGCGCCTGCATCTCGGCGCAGCGCCGCCTCGAACGGCTGTCCCTGCTTCCATCGCGGTGAGGATGAAGTTCGGTCGTGCTGTTGACGACGCCGCGGAAGCCGCAGCATCGTCGACGGCCGGCAGCGTCTCGCGCACGAGGTTGAAGATCGGCACGCCGTCCATCACCGCGCCTTCGAACAGGAAGCGCGCGATCGGCGCGCTCGGCCGCGCTGCGCCAGCGCGCCGATACGCGAACGCGACCGGGCCCCTTGTTGGCGGTGATCGACGTGCGCGCCGCCGGCCAGCGCCGCGCGCACGTGGCCGATCGCCGGCTCGCCGCGCTCGATGTCGAGCGTCGTCGTTTCGACGACGATCAGGCGCCGCTGCGCGTCGCGGCGCGCGGCGCTGCGCTTCAGCGCGTCGCGAAGAAACGCGAGCGTCGGCTGGTAGTGTCCGGTACTGGCCGGCCGCGGCGGTCCGCATGCCGAGCCGGCCATGCGCGAGTCCGCGGCGCAGCCGATGCCGCGCGCGTCGCGATGCCGACGATGCGCGCGCGCACGCCGTACGTCGCGCGCCAGCTGGTCCGCGATGCTCGTCGAGCAGCGACGCGAACCGCCGCGCGACGTTGCCGAATCCGATCAGAATCAGATGAGCGTCGCAGCTGCTCGTCAAGCCGCAGTCGCGCGAAGTGCCGACGGATGCCGCATCAGACGACCGCAGATCCGTTCGAGGCGCGCGAGCCCGCTGCGCAGATGCGTCCGGGTCGTCGCCGAAGCCTGAGGCGCAGGTAGCCGTCCATGCCGAAGTGATCGCCGGGCACGATGAGCACGCTCTTCGCTCGAGCGCAGCCTGCGTGACCAGCTCGGTCGAGTTGATCGGCGTGGTGGTAGCGCGCGTAGACGATCGCGCCGGCGTCGGGCGGCGCGTAGCTGAACAGCGCGCCGTGCGCGGTCGAGCCAGCCGGCGATGATCGGGATAGTTCCGGTTCAGGATGCCGCGCGTGCGCGCGAGGATGCTGCCGCGCGGCGCCGGTTCGAGCGCGCGCCGCGCGAGCGCGTCGTTCAGCGCGCCGGGCGCGATCGTCGTGTAGTCGTGATACGACCACAGCGACGCGATCAGCGCCGGCGGCCCGACGATCCAGCCGATGCGCAGGCCCGGCAGCCCAGTACGCCTTCGACAGCCCGCTCGTGACGATGCACGCGATCGGAGCGGCCCCACATCGTCGGCGTCTCGCGGCCGTCGAGCTCGGCGCCGCGATAGATCTCGTCGGACAGGATCCAGCTGCCGTGCCGGTCGGCGATCGCGGCGATGCGATCGAGATCCGCCGGCGTCGAACCGCGCGCCGGTCGGGTTGTTCGGATTGCAGATGACGATCAGCCTGGTGCGCGGCGACACCAGGCGCTCGAGGCGCGTCGAGGTCGACGCGCCATCCAGCCTTGGCCGGCGCTGCTCGGCGCGACTGCCGGCGTCGCCGCGCGCCATGGCGTCACTGCCGCGCGCCGAACGCGCGCGCCAGGCCCCACGCCTGCATGAAGTTCGGCACCATCATCACGACCTCGTCGCCCGGCTCGACCAGGTTCCAGCGTCGTGATGTAGTTCGCTTCGGCGCCGCCGTTGGTGACCTGCACGTGGTCGGCGGTCGCGCCTGGATAGAATCGCCGCGATCGACTCGCGCAGCGGTCAGCGTGCCGTTGGTCTGCGTGTAGCGCAGGCTTCGGCGAGCAGCGCGTCGCGCGACGCGCGGATCCGTCGACGAGCTCGCCGAGCGTCAGCGGGTGCACGCCGCTCTCGGAGAGGTTGAAGTCCACCTGGTGTCTCGTAGGTGGACTGCAGCCGCTCCAGCGCAAACGGCTCGAGTTTCATGACGGCCACTTTATCCTGACTTTCGTGCGCGAAAGTAGGCTGTCCGGTAGTGGACTATACTGGCCGCTCCTTAGAGACAAGTGCAGACATCTTCCCCGAATCTCGCGCGAATTCCGCGCCGGCGACTTTCTCATGGGCGCCGCCGACGCGGAGGAGACGAACGCCCGGTCCATCGCGTCTACGTCAGCGAGTTTTTCATCGGCCGCGTTTCGCGGTCACCAACGACGAGTACGCGCGGTTCGTCAGGCGACCGGTCATCCGCCGCCGATCGTCCGCGGCCTTCCGCTGATCACGCTGCGGCGGCCGCGAGGCGCTGTTCCGCGAGAGCGCGGCGCCGATGTCTGGGAGGACAATCGAGCCGCCCGCCGGGCCACGGCAGCCATCCGGTCGTGCTCGTCCGCTACGACGACGCCGCTCGCGTATTGTCACTGGCTGTCGGAGCACCGATCGCCGCGTCGGTGCGGCTGCCGACGCGAAGCGGAATGGGAGAAGGCGGCGCGCGGCGGGACGCGAAGGGCTCCGCTACCCGTGGGGCAACGACATCGACGCGTCGCGCGCGAACTTTCTCGACCGATCCGTCGACGCGGAGCCCAGCGCGGCACGTCGGCCGACCGGCACCTACCCGCCGAACGCCTACGGGCTGTACGACGTGTGCGGCAACGTGGGAGTGGGTCGCCGACTGGTGCACAGCGCCGACTACTACGGCCTTGGCGACATGCGCGATCCGCGCGGCCCGCAGACCGGCAACATGCGGATCGTTCGCGGCGGCTCGTGGGTCAACGACGATGTGTCGATGCTGCGGTGCGCGTACCGGCACAAGGTGCCGCCGGACACCTACGCGTACAGCATCGGATTCAGGATCGTATGCGGAGCTGTAGAAGGAGCTCTCGAACTCTCGGCGGTCAGCCAGCCGGAGCGCGGCCCACGGCGGTCAGCCCTCAGCCCCGCGGGCTATGCCAAAGGCCCGGCGCCGCCTGATGCGGCAAGCGATCCGTGCTCGGCGCGGCGATCAAATCGATCGGCGCCGTGCGGGATGGCCGATCGCCAGCGCAAGGATCACCTCAGCGCGCTGTGTCGGCGCGATCGTCAGCCAGCAGCTGTCGACCAAGGCGGCGGCGACGATCTTCGGCCGCTTCGTCGCGCTGTTTCCCGACGCAGCCACATTCCGGACGCCGCGGCGATCGCGGCGCAGAGCGACGACGCGCGCTGCGGGCGGTCGGGCTGAGCGGACAGAAGGTCGGCTACCTGCGCGATCTGTCGGCGCGCATCATCGACGGCCGGCTGCAGCTCGACGAGCTCGAGACGCTGCCGGACGAAGCAGGTGATCGAGCGGCTGATCGCGGTGAAGGGATTCGGCCGCTGGACCGCCGAGATGTTCCTGATGTTCCGCCTGCATCGTCCCGACGTCCTGCCGGCGGGCGACCTCGGGCATCGTCGTCGCGATTCAGCGGCTGTATCGGCTGCGCGAAGCGGCCCGACGCCAAGCGCGTGCTGAAGATCGGCGAGGCGTGGAGCCGTATCGATCGGTCGGCGTCCTGGTATCTCTGGCAGACGCTCAAGTGAACGAGCCTTTGAGCCATAAGCAGCGAAGTTTAGCCCGAGCAGCCATACGCGCGATCGAAAGTCCCGCGCTCGCTGAAGAGCGTCGCGCGCCAGCGAGAAGCCTTCCGTCGCGCGGCGCAGGCCGCGGTCTCCGCGGTTGAACGGTGCGGGATCCATCGCGGCACGCGCGCGGCGTAGTCGCGGTAGCGCCTGGCCCAGGCGCGACTCGAGCAGCGTTTCCTCCCACCGCACGATCGCGTGATACTCGAGCGCGAGCAGCACGAGGATCGACCGGCGCGAGCCAGACCAGCCGCGCCGTCAGCGCGAACCCGACCCACAGCGCGATGTTGCCGACGTAGAGCGGGTTGCGCAGCCAGGCGAACGGGCCGCTGGCGACCAGCGGCCCGAGCCGCTCGCTGCGCGTCCGCGAGATGGCGCCGATGTGATGCACGCCCCACAGCCGAATCAGTTCCGCCGACGACCGTGATGCGCGACGCCGACGCCGACGAGGAGCGGCGACGGGGCGCTTCGCCGATCCGCAGCGTCAGAATGGCCATGGCGACCGGCAGCGGGAGCGACGTGCGGTGGCGGAACAGCCAGCCGCCGAGCCGGGTGCGTGTCTGGTCGGGTGTGGGTTCGGCCACGGATTCGGGCCAGTTTGACAGGGTTCGCGAGGTTGATAAAATCAGGACTAGTTCGGTCGGATATCGGCATGATCCTCAACTGACACCGCATCGCGTCCTGAATCGGGCGCCCGGACTCGTCCGTCCTCGACATGATCGGGCGGACGCCGCTCGTCCGCCTGCACCAGTTCGAGCGCGAGAACCCCGGGCGTCGAGCTCTACGCGCAAGGCCGAGTGGCAGAACCCGGGCGGATCGGTCAAGGATCGCGCCGCGGCCCGGATGATTCTCGAGGGCGAGGCGTCGGGCAAGCTGACGCCCGGACAAGATCGATCCTCGACGCGACGTCGGGCAACACCGGCATCGCCTACGCGATGGTCGGCGCCGCGCGCGGCTACAAGGTGAAGCTGTGCATGCCGGAGAACGCCAGCCCGGAGCGCAAGCTGATTCTGCGCGCGCTCGGCGCCGAGCTGATGCTGACCAGCCCGCTCGAGAGCACCGACGGCGCCATCCGCGAGGCGCGCCGGCTCTACGCCGAGGATCCGGACCGCTACTTCTATCCCGATCAGTACAGCAACGACGCGCAACTGGCGCGCGCACTACGACACGACGGCGCCGGAGATCATCGAGCAGACCAGCGGACGCCTGACGCATTTCGTCGCCGGCCTCGGCACCAGCGGCACGTTCGTCGGCACCGGGCGCCGGCTGCGCAAGTTCAGCCCGGCGATCAAGCTGATCTCGTTTCAGCCCGACGCGGCCGTTCCACGGCCTCGAAGGGCTGAAGCACATGGAGTCGGCGATCGTGCCGGGCGATCTACGATCCGACGCTGGCCGACGAGGACCTGCGCATCGACACCGAGCGCGCCTACCGGATGGTGCGCCGCCTCGCGCGCGAGGAAGGGCTGCTCGCCGGCATCTCGTCCGGCGCCGCGGTCGCGGCGATGCTCGACGTCGCCGCGCGGCTCGAGCGCGGCGTCGATCGTCACGGTGTTTCCCGACGGCGCCGAGAAATACCTGAACGAGAAGTTCTGGACGCTCGATGAGTAGTCGACGGCTGACGATCACGTCGCGGCGTCGACGCGGCGATTCGCGCGGCACGGGCAGGAAACCTATCCGCACGAATGCTGCGGCGCGCTGGTCGGCCGCGACGGCCGGTGACCGCGACGTCGTGCGCGCTGCCGAACACGACCGACGGAGGGCCGCGGCGCCGGTTTCTGGTGCGGCCGTCGGACTATCAGCTGGCGGAGCGCCGCGCCACCGAGCTCGGCGGCGAGCTGCTCGGGTTCTATCACTCGCATCCGGATCATCCCGCGCGGCCGTCGCAGTACGACCTCGATCACGCGTGGCCGACGTTTGCGTACATCATCGTCGCGGTCGCCGCCGGGCGGCGCGGCAGACATGACCGTGTGGTATCTGAAGGACGATCGTTCGACGTTTCGAAGAGGGCAGTCTTCAATCATGGCGAAAATTCTCATCCCGACCCCGCTCCGGCCGTACACGGATAAGCAGGACGCGGTCGACGCCGACGGGCGCGACCGTGGGCGAGCTGCTCGCCGATCTGACGACGCAAGCACGCCGGCCTGCAAGGCGCATCTCTACAACGAGCAGGGCAAGCTGCGCAGCTTCGTCAACGTCTACGTGAACGACGAGGACATCCGCTATCTGCAGAAAGAGCAGACGCCGGTGAAGGCGGGCGACACGGTCAGCATCATCCCGTCGGTGGCGGGCGGCGCGCCGGCGTCCGACCGACGCTCAGGCGGCGAGGCCGGACCGCTCGAGCCGGACGGACTTGCCCGACGCTGACCAACGACGAGATCAAGCGCTACAGCCGGCACCTGATCATGCCGGAGGTCGGCGTCGAAGGGCAGCGGAAGCTGAAGGCGGCGAAGCGTGCTGTGCATCGGCGCGGGCGGCCTCGGATCGCCGGCGGCGATGTATCTCGCCGCCGCCGGCGTCGGCACCATCGGCATCGTCGACTTCGACGTCGTCGACTTCAGCAACCTGCAGCGGCAGATCCTGCACGGCACGCCGGACGTCGGCCGCTCGAAGCTGGCGTCGGCGAAGGACCGGCTGAACGCGCTCAACCCGAACGTCGACGATCGAGACGCTACGAGACGCGCGCTGTCGTCGCAGAACGCGCTCGAGCTGTTCGCGCCCTACGACGTCATCCTCGACGGCACCGACAATTTCCCGACGCGCTATCTCGTGAACGACGCGTGCGTGCTGCTCGGCAAGCCGAACGCCTACGGCAGCATCTTCCGGTTCGAGGGACAGGCGTCGGTGTTCGCGACGAAAGACGGCCCGTGCTACCGCTGCCTGTATCCCGAGCCGCCGCCGCCCGGGCTCGTGCCGAGCTGCGCCGAAGGCGGCGTGCTCGGCGTGCTGCCCGGCATCATCGGCGTGATTCAGGCGACCGAGGCGATCAAGCTGATCATCGGCATCGGCGAGCCGCTCGATCGGCCGGTTCCTGATCTACGACGCGCTGAAGATGAAGTTCCGCGAGCTGAAGCTGCGCAAGGATCCGGACTGCCCGGTGTGCGGCACGCATCCGACGGTCACCAAGCTCATCGACTACGAGCAGTTCTGCGGCGTCGTCCCGGCCGCGCCGGAGCCGGTTGCCGTGAACAACGCGACCGAAATCACCGCCGTCGAGCTGAAGCAGCGGCTCGACCGCGGCGACAAGCTGAAGATCGTCGACGTCCGCGAGCCGAACGAGTACCAGATCAACCGGATCGCCGGGATCGGCGCTGATCCCGCTGGGCGACATGCCCGAAGCGCTATGCAGCGAGCTCAACCCGGACGACGAGATCGTCGTGCAGTGCAAGATGGGCGGGCGGAGCGCCAAAGCGGCCGATTTCCTGCGATCGGTCGGGTTCAAGAAGGTGCTGAACCTCAAGGGCGGGATCCTCGACTGGATCGACAAGGTTGACCCGATCGCCAGCCGCAAGCGATTACTCAAGCGGTCGAGGTGCTAATATACGACTATCGCGGTCGGATATGTTGAGGCTTTCAAAAAGGCGGATTACGCGCTGATCGCCATGAAACATCTGGCGCTGCGCGGCGACCGCGGGTCGTCGAGCGCCCGCGAGATCGCGGAGCTGTACGACATCCCGATCGAGCTGATGGCCAAGGTGCTTCAGCGGCTGGTCCGGCGCGGGCTGCTGGTGTCGCAGCAGGGCACGCGCGGCGGCTATCAGCTGGCGCGCGCGCCGGTCGCAGATTACGGTGGCCGACGTCATCCAGGCGATCGAAGGGCCGGTGACGGTGACGGCCTGCTCGACCGACGAGGGCCAGTGCGAGCAGTTCTCGAAATGCAACGTGCGCGATCCGCTGTATCGCGTGCGCGAACGGATTCTGGCCGCGCTCGGCGAGTGCACGATCGCGGAGCTGGCGTCGGATCCGCCGACGCCGGCGCCGGCGCGCGCGCGCCGCGGTGCTGCACACGCATTGTAGCGCAGGCCGACCGAGCGAGTAGCGCGGCCTCAGGACCGCAGAGAGAAAACGATGGCCGTCAAGCTTCCGATCTACATGGACTATCACGCGACGACGCCGGTGCGATCCGCGCGTCGTCGAGGCGATGCTGCCGTATCTTCACGGAGCACTTCGGCAACGCCGCCAGCCGCAACCATCCGTTCGGCTGGGAGGCCGAAGAGGCGGTCGAGAAGGCGCGCAAGCAGGTTGCCGATCTCATCGGCGCGAACCCGAAGGAGATCGTCTTCACGAGCGGCGCGACCGAGTCCGACAACCTGGCGATCAAGGGCGTCGCCGAGATGTATCGCGAGAAGGGCAACCACATCATCACGTGCGGTCACCGAGCACAAGGCGATCATCGACACGTGCAAGCGCCTCGAGAAGGACGGCTACCGCGTCACCTATCTGCCGGTGCAGAAGGACGGCCGCATCAGCCTCGACGAGCTGCAAGGCGGCGATCACCGACAAGACGATCCTCATCACGATCATGGCGGCCAACAACGAGATCGGCGTCATCCAGCCGATCGCCGAGATCGGCGCGATCGCGAAGGAGAAGGGGATCCTCTTCCACACCGACGCGGTGCAGATCGTCGGCAAGGTGCCGTTCAACGTCAACGACCTCAAGGTCGACATGGCGTCGCTCAGCGCGCACAAGATGTACGGGCCGAAGGGCGTCGGCGCGCTCTACGTGCGGCGCCGGAACCCGCGCGTGCTGCTGTCGGCGATCATCGACGGCGGCGGCCACGAGCGCGGCATGCGCTCCGGCACGCTCAACGTCACCGGCATCGTCGGCTTCGGCAAGGCCGCCGAGCTGTGCAAGCAGGAGATGGCGGCCGAGAGCGAGCGGCTGCGCGAGCTGCGCGACTACCTGAACGACAAGCTGCACAAGCAGCTCGACGAGACTCTACATCAACGGGTCGATGGAGCACCGGCTGCCGCACAACCTGAACATCAGCTTCGCGTATGTCGAAGGCGAGTCGCTGCTGATGGGCATCAACGACGTCGCGGTGTCGTCCGGGTCGGCGTGCACCTCGGCCAGCCTCGAGCCGTCCTACGTGCTCAAGGCGCTCGGCGCCGGCGACGATCTGGCGCACTCGTCGATCCGCTTCGGCCTCGGCCGCTGGTCGACGAAGGAGGAAGTCGATTACGTCGCCGACAAGCTGACGTCGGTGGTGACCGAGCTGCGCGACATGTCACCGCTATGACGAGCTCGCCAAAGAAGGCGTCGACCTGTCCACGATGCGTGTGGCAGACCGAAGGGCACTAGAACGGTCATGGCATCTGGTTATCTGCGTTACGATGGTCATCGCGCAATGGCCAAATGATAGCGTAGCCGATGCAGGTGACAGATTCAGAGGACGACATGGCTTACTCGAACAAAGTGATCGACCACTACGAGAACCCGCGCAACGTCGGCTCGCTGCCGAAAGACGATCCGAACGTCGGCACCGGCCTGGTCGGCGCGCCGGAGTGCGGCGACGTCATGAAGCTGCAGGTCAAGGTGAACCCGGCGACCGGCGTCATCGACGACGCGAAGTTCAAGACGTTCGGGTGCGGCTCGGCGATCGCGAGCTCGAGCCTGGCGACCGAGTGGCTGAAGGGCAAGACCGTCGACGAGGCGCTGGCGATCAAGAACACCGACATCGTCACCGAGCTGAGCCTGCCGCCGGTGAAGATCCACTGCTCGGTGCTGGCCGAGGACGCGATCAAGGCGGCGATCTCCGACTACAAGAAGAAGCAGGCGGTCGAGGGCAAGGTCGGCTGAAAAGGTGCTGCAGACGACGGCGTAAGCGGACCTCGAGGTCCGCGCCACGGCTGTCGTAGCGCAGGCCGTTCGAGGCCTGCCGTGATGCGATCATGATTCAGATCAGCGAAGGCGCCGCGCGCAAGATCCGCACGTTGATGGCCAAGCAGGGCATCACCGAGGGCGGGCTGCGCGTCGGCGTCAAAGGCGGCGGATGTTCCGGGCTGAGCTACACGTTCGCCTGGGAGAAGCAGCCGCGCCTCGGCGACGAAGTGTTCGAGGGCCCGGACGGCTCGAAGATCTACGTCGACAAGAAGAGCCTGCTGTACCTGAACGGCACGGTGCTCGACTACGACACGAACCTGATCAGCCAGGGCTTCGTCTTCAGCAACCCGAACGCGAAATCGACCTGCGGCTGCGGAAGCTCCTTCGGGGCTTGAAGAGGTCGAAGTTCAAGCTCTCGAAGTCTGAGTACTTCGAACTGTGCCTGATCGTCTGACTTCGAACGTTCAGACTTCCTCGCATGTCATCCCTTCACCACCGCACCGACGATGCAAGCGTGCCCGAGTTGCGGTGCGGGCGCGCCGCTCGACGCGCACTTCTGTCCCCAGTGCTCGAAGATCCTCCCGCTTCAGCCGTCGCGCCGACTACTTCGGCTTCCTCGGGCTGCCGCGGCAGTTGAATCTCGACGCGGCGTGCTCGAAGAGCGCTTCCGCGCGCTGAGCCGCCAGTTTCACCCGGACTACTTCTACAACGCGACGCCGGCCGAGCGCCGCGCCAGCCTCGGAGCGGTCGTCGTATCTGAACGACGCCTACCGGACGCTGCGCCAGCCGGTCGCGCGCATCGAGTACCTGCTGACAGCTGGAAGGGCTGGCGCCGAAGAACCCGGAGGAGGCGCTCGCGTCAGGTGCCGCCGGCGCTGCTCGAGGAAGTGTTCGCGCTGAACGAGGAGCTCGACGAGATTCGCGAGCCTGCGAGGCAGCGGCGCGCCCGCGGAGGTGTGGCGCGCGCGCCTCGAGCGCGCCCGGCAGCCGATCGAGGCCAAGCGCGTCGAGCACGAGGCGCAGCTGCAGGACCTGGCGGCGCGCTGGGACGCCGGCGCGAGCGACGGCGATCGCCGCGCGATTCTCGAAGCGCTGCGCGATCGGTTTCTCGAGCGCAACTACATCACGAACCTGCTGGCGGGCATCGAACGAGAGCTGAATTCGTGAGCGTATTCAACACAAAGGACACAAAGGACACAAAGGAGAAATGAACTATCGTGTCAGATGACCTTTGTGTCCTTTGTGCTCCTTTGTGTTGAATCAAAGTTGATATGAGCAAAGTCGTAGGCATCGATCTCGGCACCACCAACTCGCTCGTCGCCTACGTCAAGGACGGCGCGCCGACGATCATCCGCGATCGCGCGCGGCGACGGCCTGGTCCCGTCTGTCGTCTCGGTCGGCGACGACGGGAAGATCCATGTCGGGCGGGAGGCGCAGCGCCGCCTGCTGACCGACGCGCGCCGCACCGCCTACTCGGTGAAGCGGTTCATGGGCAAGGGCCGCGAGGACGTGCAGCACGAGGCCGAACATTTCCCGTTCCGGGTCAGCGGCGAAGCCGGCGGCGTCGTCCGCATCGGGCTCGGCGACCGCGAATTCACGCCGCCCGAGATCTCCGCGTTCATCCTCCGCGAGCTGAAGCACCGGGCCGAGGCGTTCTTCGCCGAGCAGGCGAGTTCGACAACGAAGTCGACCGCGCCGGTCATCACCGTGCCCGCGTACTTCAACGACGCGCAGCGCACCGCCACCCGCGACGCCGGCCGCATCGCCGGCCTCGAGGTGCTGCGGATCATCAACGAGCCGACCGCGGCGTCGCTCGCCTACGGCCTCGACAAGCGGCGCACCGGCATCATCGCCGTCTACGACCTCGGCGGCGGCACCTTCGACATCTCGATCCTGCAAGGTCGAGGACGGCGTGTTCCAGGTGCTCTCGACCAACGGCGACACGCACCTCGGCGGCGACGACATCGACGTGCTCCTGATGGATCGTCGTGCTGGGCGATATCCGTCGGCTCGCATGCGAGTGCCGGCTTCAGCCGGCCGTCGACCGACGCCGAGGCTCGTTCAGGAGATCCGCAAGGCCGTCATCCAGGCGAAGTGGGATCTGTCCGGAGCGCGAGGAGACCGACATCGTCGTCGTCGCCCGCCTGACGGGTCGGGCGCCACCGCGCCCTACACGCGCCACATCACGCGCGCCGAGTTCGAGCGGATCATCCGGCCGATCGTCGACCGCACGCTCGCGCCCGTGCCGCCAGGCGCTCGACGACGCCGGCCTGCGAGCTGGCGCAGGTGGACGAAGTCGTGCTGGTCGGCGGCTCGACGCGGATTCCGCTGGTGCGCCGCGCCGGTCGGCGACCTGTTCGGCCAGACGCCGCACAGCGAGCTCGAACCCCGACGAGGTCGTCGCGCTCGGCGCCGCGATCCAGGCCGACATCCTCGATCACCGGCAATCGCGACATGCTGCTGCTCGACGTCACCCCGCTCTCGCTCGGCATCGAGACGATGGGCGGCGTGATCGTCGAAGATCATCATGCGCAACTCGACCATCCCCGCGACCGGGAGCGAGATGTTCACCACCGCGGTCGACAACCAGACCGCCGTCGACATCCACGTGCTCCAGGGCGAGCGCGAGCTGGTGCGCCGACAACCGATCGCTGGCGCGCTTCAAGCTGCGCGGCATCCCGCCGATGCCCGCCGGCATGCCGCGCGTGCAGGTGCAGTTTCAGATCGACGCGAACGGCATCCTGAGCGTCGACGGCGCGCGAGCTGCGCACCGAGATCGAGCAGACCGATCGAGGTCAAGCCGTCGTACGGCCTGACCGACGAGCGAGGTCGAGCGGATGCTGCTCGAGTCCGTTCGAGCACGCCGAGGCCGACTTCGCCGCGCGCCTGCTGATCGACGCGCGCAACGAGGCCGAGGCGGTCATGCAGGCGACCGAGAAATCGCTCCGCACGCCCGACTTCGACGAGATCGAGAAGCCGAGCTCGCCGCCGGCGAGCGGAAGAAGATCGAATCGGTGCTCGCCGGGCTGAAGATGGTCCTGAACTCGACCGACCGCGAGACGATTCAGAAGTGGACGCAGGCGCTGAACGACGCGACGCAGCACCTGGCCGAGGTGATGATGAACCGCTCGGTCAAGGCGGCGCTGGCCGGGAAGAACATCGACAACGTGTGGCACGCCGGCCTGTAGCGCGAAGCTTTAGCCGAGCGGAACGAACGGAACAGAACTCATGCCCAAAGTCACTTTCATCATCGACGGCGAGACGACGGTCGTCGAGTTCGAGCACGGCCAGGTGCCGTATTCGCACCACGGCAAGCCCGAGTCGTTTCTCGACCTCGCGAAGCACTTCGACGTGCCGCTCGAGCACGCCTGCGGCGGCAGCTGCGCCTGCACGACGTGCCACGTCATCATCCGCGAGGGCGCGCAGAACCTGAGCGAGATGCAGGACGACGAAGCCGATCGCCTCGACACCGCGTGGGGGCTGACCGCGCGGTCGCGCCTCGGCTGCCAGGCGGTGATCTCGCGGCGACGTCGTCTGCGAGCTGCCGATGTACACGCGCAACTACGTGCAGGAAGGCGGCGGCATCCAGCTCGGGAAGTCGGACCGCAAGGATCGCAAGTCGCAGGAGGTCGACGCCGTGAAGTGGACCGACGCCGAAGACATCGGCATCGCGCTCGCGGAGAAGTTCCCGGACGTCGATCCGCTGACGGTGCGCTTCACCGACCTGCGTGAGCAAGTGTCATCGCGCTCGACGGCTTCGACGACGATCCGAAGACGTCGAACGAGCCGAAGCTCGAAGCGATCCAGATGGCGTGGTACGAGGAATGGAAGGACGCGCAATGACAGCGCGCGGGCGGCATCTTCCGCCCGGGCATGCGCGGCTACTTCATCCCGCTCGTGCGCCGGCGTCGTCCTGACCGCGAGCGCCTTTCTTCCCTGGGTCATCGTCGACAACGTGGCGATTCCCGGCGTCCCTGACGTCTGGGCGCTGTGGGTGGCCGGCCTCGGCGCGATCGCGGCCGTCCTCGCGATGCTCAGCCTCGTGACGCGCAAGCAACTCGCGCCATCCGCTGCTCGTCATCGGACTGTTCGCGCTCGGCATCATGTTCCTGTCGTGGCGCATCATGCCGCGCACCGCCGGCGAGCAGCGCGCTACACGGTGGCGCAGGCGTTCGCGATCGTCGAGAACCGCCCGGTGTCGCGCCGCGCCGGCGGCGATCGGTCGGCATCGGCATCTACCTCGGGCCTCGCCGCGTCGACCGTGCTCGTCGTCTTCGGCCTGACGATCGTCGTCAAGCGCGCGTCCCAGCCGCTACGTGCGTGACCGAGCCCTGACGACGACGTCTAGCGCTCCGCCGGCCTGCAAGCGTGTCGACATGCGCATCCTGATCGTCGCCGCGACCTCGCATCGGAGGTGGCTCCCGTTGTCGCCGAGACTGCGCGCGCTGTCGGACGCGGCCCGCAGGCTGACGCGCTACGCGCATGCCGCCCACGACGTCGACGTGCTGATCACCGGCGTCGGGATGGTCGGCGACGGCCGCCTGGTGCTCGCACGTGCTGGCGCTCGACGCGCTACGACCTGGCGCTGAACTTCGGCGTCTGCGGCAGCTTCGACCCGCGCGCTGAAGCCCGGCGACGTCGTGCACGTGGTGTCCGATCGCATCGCCGAGCTCGGGCGCCGAGGACGGCGAAGCGCCTTCGTCTCGATCCACGAGTTGAACCTGCCGGCCGAGCGACGAGTTTCCGTACTGCCGGCGGCCGCCGGCGAACGCCGGCGCTGCGGACCGCGTCCTGCCCGGCGGTCGACGGCATCACGGTCAACACCGTCCACGGCAACGAGCGATCGATCGCCGCCATCGACGATGCGCTGCAGGCCGCAGGTCGAGAGCATGGAAGGCGCCGCGTTCATGCACGCCTGCCTGATCCACGAGATCAGCTTCGCCCAGGTGCGCGCGGTGTCGAACGTCGTCGAGACAGCGGAACCGCGACGCCTGGAAGATGGCCGAGGCGATCGGCAGCCTCGGCGCCGTGCGGCGCTGAGCATCCTCGAGCACGCATGACCTCTGTCTCTCGGCTTCTCGCCCTGCCCGAACGACTGCTTCATGTTCGACGCCATCGTCCACCGCCGGATCGATCTCGAAGGGCTGGAGTTTTCGGTGTCGCCTGGCGGACGTCGAAGCGCTGAACCAGGCGGCGTTTGCCGGCGAGGCCGACGTCACCAAGCTGAGCTACCACGCGTACGCGTACTGCGCCGGCCAGCTACGTGCTGCTCGACGCCGGCAGCGCGCTCGGCAGGAACTGCGGACCGCTGCTCGATCTCGAAGCGGCCGATCTCGCAGGACGAAGTGGCGGCCGGGCACGCTCCGCGATCGCGATTCCCGGCAGATACACGACCGCCAACTTCCTGCTCGGCCTGGCGTTTCCAGAAGCGCGCGGACAAGACCGAGCTGGTCTTTTCGGCCATCGAGCCGGCGCTGCTGGACGGCGAGTATCGACGCCGGGCTCATCATCCACGAGAACCGGTTCACCTACGAAGCGAAGGGCCTGAAGAAGATCATCGACCTCGGCGAATTCTGGGAGGCGCGAGACCGGCGCGCCGATCCCGCTCGGCGGCATCGTCGTCAAGCGGTCGCTGCCGGACGACGTGAAGCAGACGAGTGAACCGCGTGCTGCGCCGCAGCGTGGAGTACGCGTTCGCGCACCGCGACGCCAGCCTGCCGTTCGTGCGCGAGCATGCCCAGGAGATGAGCGAAGAGGTCATGTATGCGCCACATCGACCTCTACGTGAACGAGTACTCCGGTCGATCTCGGGCGCGGAAGGAAGGCGAGCGGTCGAACTGCTGTTCGAGCGCGCCGCCAGCGACTCGGGATCATCCCGCACGATCAGGAGCATGCTCTGTCTCTGCTCGCCGCGGACGTGACGAGCGTGCCGCTTTAGGCGGACTCGTCCAGCATGGCTGAAGCCGGCGCACTACGCGCGACCTTCGTGTCCTCTGTGTTGAATACGCGCCGCAAGATCGTCGTGCGATCTGCCTGACGCCGTCGGTGAGGCTCGCCGGGCCCGGGCTGCAGGATGTAGGTCGACTTGATCTCGAAGATGCGGTCGTCGCGCACGGCGCTGACCGCGATCCCATCCCGGCCGCGACACGGATCGTCGCCTTCTTCATCTTCTTCCCGCACCACGACGCGAAGACGACCTCGCGGATCGCGCGCGCGACCTCGGCCGGATCGACGATGCGGTCGCGTCGCGAGCCCGCGCGTCGCGCAGCTCCGGGAAGATCGGCGCGCCGCCGGCGATCTCGACGAGCTCCTCGACCCATCGGATGCCCGAGATCGAGCGGATCGTCCCATTCCTCGAAGAACACGCGCAGCCGCGACGGGAAGCGCGCCGCCGCGTCGCGGATGCGCGTCCAGGTCCGCGCGCGAGCGCGATCGGCGAGCTGCTCGGCCTCGCGCTGACAGCCGACGAGGCCGCCGAGCATCCGAATCATCTGAAGGATCTCGGCGACCGAGCGCTGGTTGAAGGTGACGACGGCGATGCCGCGGCGGACGAGCTCGGCGACGAGGTCGGCCTGCAGATCCGAGAACGCCAGCACGAGATCCGGCTCGCAGCGCCTCGATCTTGTCGAACTTCGCGTTGATGAACGCCGAGACCTTCGGCTTCTGCCGCGCCTCCGGCGGACGCACGGTGTAGCCCGAGACGCCGACGATGCGATCGCCCTGCCCGAGCAGATAGCAGCGTCTCGGTCGTCTCCTCGGTCAGGCAGACGATGCGGGTCGGATACCTCGTCATCAGTATCTGGATATCTGGATATCTAGATATTGAATGGTGTGGTCAGATCGGTGAAGACGAAACCGTCGCGCTCGACGGTGATGCCCGTTTCGATCGGGACGGGACGGCTGAACATCGGGCCGGCATACGCGCACGGTATGGAACTCGCCGCGCTCGCCGCAGGGGTCGATCTCCGCCGGCAGCTCGGCGAGCAGCGCCGCGTCGAACTCGCGTCCGGCGAACCGGCGATCGAGACCGTCGGGTTCAGGCAGGTGATGCGCGCGCGCAGACCGCGCGGCGATCATCTCGCGCGCGAGCGGCAGTGGTGTCGGCCCCGAACAGCGGAAACAGCGGCGTCAGCCCGGTGCCCGCGAGCCGATCCTCGCGGTAGCGCCGGACGTCCTCGAGAAACAGATCGCCGAACGCGACGTGCGTGAAGCCGTCCTCGACCGCGCGCGACACCGCCTCGCGCCATCGCCCGCTTCATACACCTCGTTCGGGCACGGCGACGGAATCGGGATCTTCCACAGCGGCAGGCCGAGCGCGGCCGCCTGCGCCCGCAGCACATCGACGCGCACCGCGTGCATCGCGACGCGCTGCGCCGCCTCGTTGATCGTGGTCAGCAGCCCGCCGAGCTGCGACGTCCCCGCGTTGACGGAGCACGTGCACCATCCACGCGCTGTCCTTCCCGCTCGACCAGGAGACCAGGCACTTTGGCATTTGGATCATTTGGCAATCATCTGGTTATTTGGTCATTTGATTGTTTGATTGCTGGGGATTGTGCGCGATTATCGGTTGGCATCGCCCGTGCGATCGCGCCGAATGCGATGAGCATTCAGAGCGACCAGTTGAAACAGCGAACCATGCAATTTGCCCTCGATGTTCTGCGGCTGATTGACGCTTTTCCGCGCTCGATTTCAGGTGATCTCTGGGACGCCAGTTGGCGAAATCTGCAACATCAGCCGCCGCCAACTATCGCGCAGCATGCAGTGCGCGCTCGCGAACCAGAATTCATCGCGAAGCTGGGGCGTGGTAGTTGAGAAGCCGACGAGTCCGGATCTCTGGCTCGGACGTCATCGATCCGGAAGCAACTCTTGCGCCGAGTGCAACAGACGGCCGACCGCTTTGCACGAAGCGAGGCCGTTGCGAACGAGCTGCGCACACATTTGCGCCGATCCGCCTGAATCCACCTCGCCGCGCCAGAATTCAGCAATCCTCCAAATCAAACATGACCAAATCCAAATGACCAGATACCCGAGATTTGACCGACCTCTACCGCTCCGCCGCGGGATGGAGGGTGCGTGCGAAGCGCTCCGCGGCGAGGACGATGCGCGGCCCAGGCACGACGAACTCGTCGCCGTCGAGCAGGTAGACGCGCTTGTTCTTGACCGCCGGCACCGACGGCAGCGCGTTCCAGACGCGCCGTTCGGCGTCGAACGTTCTCGGCTTGAGCGAATCGCCGTAGTGGAGCTCGAGGATGACCTCGGGCGCGCGCGTCAGGATCATCTCGGTGCTCATGTCGACCGACTGCTTGTTGAGATCGCCGAGGACATCCGCGCCGCCGGCGAGCTCGAGCACGTCGTGCAGGAACCCGTAGCCGCCGCTCGCGTTGACTGTGCCGCAGCGCGCCCTGCTCGCGCCCGAACACCAGCAGCGTCTTCGGCCGCGGCCGCCCGGCGACGCGGGCGCTGATCGCCGCGAGCTGCTGCTCGATGCGCGCGGCCGCGGCGTCGGCGCGCGGCCTTCGCGCCGACGCGCTCGCCGAGCGCGCGCATCGTCTGCGGTGATGTCGGCCAGGCCGCGGTGCGACGTAGCGGAAACATCGGGATCCTGCGCGCGTTCGAGCTGCCGCTTCAGATCGGCCTGCGTGTCGTAGACGATGACGAGATCGGGCTTGAGCGACGAGGAGCGCGCTCGACGTTCGGGATCGAGCAGCCCGCCGACCTTGCGGCAGCCGCTCGACCTCGGGCGGAAAGCGATCGTAGTTGCTGACGCCGGCGATGCCGGTCGCCGGCGCCCATCGCGAACAGCATCTCCGGTCGTCGCCGGCACGAGCGAGATGATGCGGTCGCGGCTGCGTCCGGCGGCAGCGCCGCTGAAGCGCGCGCCGACGTACGCGCTGCGACGAGCCACATCGCCAACGCCACGAGCGGCGGCGAGCCGCTTCACGCGCGTCGGAACAGCAGCCATAAGAAAACCGGTCCTCCGATGATGGCGGTGACGATGCCGACCGGCAGCTCGAGCGGCGCGATGATCGTGCGCGCGACGAGATCGCAGCCGATGAGAAACGCCGCGCCGAAGAGCGCCGACGCCGGCAGCACCAGCCGGTGATCGGCGCCGACGATCAGCCGCACCAGGTGCGGCACGATGATGCCGACGAACGACGACCGGCCCGGCCGAGCGACACCGCCGCGCCGGTCGCCAGCGACGCGCTGACGAGCGCCACGCGCTCGGTCCGCTCGACGTCCACGCCGCGCGCCGCCGCCGACTCGCTGCCGACGCTGATCAGATCGAGCACGCGCGGCAGCGTCGCGAAGCCCGCCCACGCGATCGCCATCGGCACGCAGCGCCGCGACGATCGGCGAGTAGCGACGCGACGTCGAGCGATCCCATCAGCCAGCGGACGTTGCGGAACGTCTGCGTGAAGTCGGCCAGGTATTGCACGAACGCGATGACCGCCGAGAGCAGCGCCTGCAGCGTGACGCCGCCGAGCAGCAGCACGATCGTCGACGTGCCGCGGCGCCGCGCCGTCGACAGGCCGTAGACGATCGCGAGCGCGCCGAGCGAGCCGGCGAAGCTGGCCAGCGGCACCGCCGAGACGCCGAGCAGCGAGAAATCGAGCGTTGAACGTGATCGCCGATCATCGCGCCGAGCGAGGCGCCGGCCGAGACGCCGAGCGTGTCGGGCGACGCCAGCGGATTGCGCAGCAGCGCCTGGAACACGACGCCCGCCAGCGCGAGCGCGCTGCCGACGAGCGCCGCCGGCGAGCACGCGCGGCAGGCGGGCGACGAAGAAGATCTGCGCGTCGACGTTGTCGGCATACGGGATCGACCGATCGAAGACGCGCGCCAGGTGAATCGCGCGTGCTGCCGACGAGCGGCGCGAGCAGGCAGCGCCGCGACCGCCAGCGTGCCGAAGCCGGCCAGCGTCCAGCAGCGACGCGCTGCCGGACCGGCGCGCGGCCGCAGGCGCCGGCGCCGGTCAGTGCGCGCGGCCAATGGGCACCACCGTCAGGTGACCGGCGCGTGGATGGAACTGCACGTCCGCGTCGACGTCGTAGAGCGCGCGGATGTTCGCGGCCGTCAGCGTCTCGTCGGTCGGCCCGTGCGCGATCACGCGGCCTGCCTTGAGCAGCACGACCCGCTCGCAGAGCGCCGCGGCCAGGTTCGAGATCGTGCGTCGACACGATCATCGTCGTGCCCCGCTCGCGCGTTCAGCCGCGCGGAGCAGCGCGGCGATCTCGAACTGATAGCCGAGATCGAGCGCGGCGGTCGGCTCGTCGAGCAGCAGCATGTCGGACGGCCTGCGCCAGCGCGCTGGCGATGACGACGCGCTGCTTCTCGCCGCCGCTCAGCGTCGCGAACGCGCGCGCCTCGAGCGCCGCCGTGCCGGTGGCCGCCAGCGCCTCGCGCGCGATCGCCTGATCCGCCGCGCCCTCGAGCTCGAACGCGCCGAGGTGCGGGTAGCGTCCCATCAGCACCATGTCGATGCACGCTGAAGTCGAACGTCGTGTGCGTCTCCTGCGGCACGACCGCGATGCGGCGCGCCAGCTCGCGCCGCGTCAGCTCGCTTCGATCGGCTGTCCGTCGATCAGCACGCGGCCCGACGTGCGGCGTGCAGCATCCCGGCGACGATCTCGCAGCAGCGTCGTCTTGCCCGATCCGTTCGGGCCGAGCAGCCCGACGATCGGTGCCGCGTTGCGACGTCGACGCGACACGCGCATCGAGCACCGCGCTGCGGCGCGCGCGCGGCGCGTCGAATAGGCGAACGACGATATCGCGTGACTTCGAGCATCGGTGTATCGCTCACATCTCATGCGCCCGCAGCACAAGTCCCGCCTTCCGAGGTCGCGGACGCCGGCGTCCACCGACGACATCGAGGGCCCAGCAGCCCGATCGCTGGACGTGCCCGCTGCGTCTCGAGCGTGAGCGGCCGATCGAACAGCGGGCGTGTTCGTCACGACCGTGTGGTACTCGCCGCGTTCGCCGCACGGATCGACGCCGAGCCGCGCGGAACTCGTCGAGCAGCTCGCGGCGCAGCGGGCGGCCGAGCCAGCTCTCGTCGAGGAACTCGCGCGCGCGCCGTCACGATCACCGCGTCGGCGCCGGACGCGATCCATTCCTCGAAGAGCGCGAGCGTCGACGAGCCCCAACAGCGGTTCGACGGCCGTCAGCCGTGCGGCTCGCACATCCGCTTCGGCCCAGCGGCGGTGCTCTTCGAACAGGATGTCGCCGAAGATGACGTGCGTGACCTCGTCGTCGGTCAGCGCTCGCAGCGCTGCCGCAGAACGCGACGTCGTAGGTCTGCCAGGTGCAGCGGCCGATGACCCGGCGCAGGCCGAGCCGCTCGGCCTGCGCCGGCAGCACCTCCGGCCGCAGCCCGTGCGAACGGCTGCGCGCCACCGCCTCGTCGAACATCGTGACCATCGCGACGACGTCGAAGCTGGCGCGCGCGCGAAGCGAGCGCGGCGCAGCTGTCCTTGCCGCCGCTCCACGAAATGCAGCCCGAGGCACCCGTCAGTTCCCTCCGACGCGGACCGTCACGCCGAGCCGGGCCGCGCGCGGCAGCGCCGGAAACCCGGCCGCCTGGGCGAACGTCTCGTTGAACAGGTTCTCGATGGTCGAGGTAGCCGCGCACGCGCGGGTGGATCTGGGTACGAGCCGCTCAGGTCGAACTTCTGAAACGCCGGATCCAGATCCTGGTTGGGCAGCAGCATCGACTTGCCGAAGAACTGGTCGCTGAGCGAGGTGCACTGTCGTCCTGCGCTGCCCGAAGAAGTATCCGGCGAGCGAGACCTGTGCCTTGCGATCGACGTAAGAGAGGACGAGGCTCCCGGAATTCGCCGGCCGCCGGAAGGGCCGGTTGCCGGCGAGCGGCCCGAACTGCCCGATTTTGATGCTCGGGAAGGCGGGATTCTCGGCCGGGCTGAGCGTGCCGCTGCTGAACGACTTCGGTCACCACGGCGTCGAGGAACGTGCACGAGCCGAGGGCTTTCAGGCGGCCAAGCTTGGCTTCACCCGACAGTTCGATGCCGTGCGCGTCGTTCGACTGCGAATTGACGTAGGCGCCGAAGCCCGCCGCCGCGGCGGCGGCGCTCGGCACGCCCAGTTGCGGCAGCACGTTCCTGCTCACGAACTCGATGAGGTCGCGGAACGCGTTGTCGAAATAGGTCGAGGCGGATCCGTCCCCGGCCTCGGGCGATCCCTGCTCGATGCCGACGTCGACGCCGCGACTTCGCTCCGGCCCGATCGGTTCGATGCCCTAGAGCGCTCGCCGTGTCGGGCGGCACCAGCACGAACAGCGACGACAGTTCCTGGCCGAGGCTCGGTTCTTTGATGCCCTTGCCGGCGTTGAAGGTGAGCTTCGTGTCGCCGAGCGTCTCCCGGGCCGACGGCTGACGGAGGTAGGCCGCCACCGAGACCCGCGGGCGTCCATGCGTTGCCGAAGATCTCGTTGTGATCGAACCTCGAGGCCGCCGTTGACGTAGAGGTGCCCGAGCGCCTGGCCGCGGCGCTTCGACAAACGCGCCCGTGTTCGGTGCGATCGGTGTCGGATGTCGCGCCGGAGGTGCCGTGCTCGTTCTCGATGCGAACGCCGCCGGCGAGGTCGAATCGCCGGCGTCACGTGCACGCTGCGTTTCGGCGTGCAGCAGGCGGCGACGCGGTGACGCTGGAGTCGAACGTCGACGGATGGTCGTCGGAGAAATCGAGGATCGCCGCGGCCGGTCACGGTGAAGCCGTTGCCGCCGGTGATCGTCGTGGTGTTGCCCAGGAAGTTGGCGAACGGCGGACGGATCCGATCGCTCGCCGGTCGGCGACGGGTTCACGAAGTGATAGTCCTGATCGGCGACGCTGAAGCGCACGGTGCTGGTCACACGCGTCGAGATCTGGGACTGTGCCACCGCCGACGCGTAGGTCGTGTTGCGTTTCTGCGAGGAATCGTCGGCGATCCCGAAGAAGCTGAACGCGTTGGGGTGCCATAGCTCGTGTCGATGTGGCGCACGGTTCCGCTGAGGTTGGTCGTCGTGCCCAGCAGCACCCGAAGCCGGCTCGCGAACGTGGTGTTCCGATACGCGTTGTTCGGCACGCTGTTGTCGGTCTGCAGGCGCGACAGCTCGCGGCGAAGTAGTCGACCCGCGTCGCCGCGCCGCCGATCGACGCGTCGGCGTGAGAGGTGGCGAGAGTTCCCGCCGTCGATCGAGAAGCGTGCCTTCGGGAATGCGCGAGCGCCCGCGCCTGGTGGTGATGTTGACGACGCCGGTCAGGGCGTCGGTGCCGATGCAGCACGCTGTTCGCGCCGCGCAGCACCTCGACGCGTTCGATCCCGGTCGTGGCCAGGTCCGCGAAAGTCGAAGGCGCCGCCGATGTCGTTGGCCGGCACGCCGTCGATCAGCACCTTCGTGAAGTTTGACGCGCCGCCGCGGACGAGAGCGACGCCGTGCCGCCGCGCGCACCGGACTGGACGACGGTGGCGCCGGGCACCGTGCGCAGCGACTCGACCAGGTCGGTGTTCCTGAGCGCGTCGAGCAGCGCCGCGTCGATCACCGTCACCGACGCCCCGATCTGCGACTGCGGCAGCTCGGCGGCCGCCGCGCGTGACCACGACGTGCTGCGTCACGCCGCCAATCTGCAGCCCCACCTGCACGGCGACGCGCCCACGCGCGCCGACGAAAATCGCGTCCGAGCTCCGCGGCTCGAATCCCGCGGCCGTGACCTCGACGTGATAGCGGCCCTCCGGGAGCCGCTGTCGAAAGCTGAACTCGCCGCGCTGCATTGCTGGCCGTCTCGGCTGCGCGCTGGCCGTCGTGCATGAGGATGACGGCCGCGCCGGCGATCGGGCTCGCCGAGTTGATCGACGACCGTGCCGCCGAGCGACGCGTCGGCGGCGAGCGCCGCGGCCCGTGCCATGGCGGAGATGAACATCAGAGAGACGAGAGGGGCGGCAGGCCTCAGCCAGCCGCCGAGAGGCGGGACACGTTCATGGCGCTCCTTCCGGCGTCTCACGCGCCGAAGAAATGGACGCCCCCGGTGGCCAGGTTTCCTGACTCGCGGCGTCGAATCGCGCTTCGCCCGCCTTCCCAAGCGCGAGAAGCTCAGTGGCGGACCTGGGTCCTGGACCGGAAACGTGGGCCAGGCGCCGAGGACGTGCGAAGCGTAGCCGCTTACAGTGGCGGGACCGTGTGGGAGTTGCACCACTTCGCGTAGCCGCCGGGGTCAGCGTCGGATTGTCGCATGCGTAACGCCGTTGTCGCACCGGCTGCACCAGTGCGCGGACCGCAAGAGCGCGGAGCATATAGCAGGTTGCCGCTGAGCCGTTCATTTTTGCGTAACATTGTCTGATCGTTTGCCGCGACCGGACATCGGATGATCGGAGCCAACTGAGGGAGCGCATGAGCAAGAGTTCGACCGTCTGACCGTCCGCGAAAGCCTGTCGAGGACGTGGCGTCAGCGCGACGGTCGGCGACCTGACGATTCACGGCGAGGCGTTCGTCGTCGAGACCGATCAGCGCGTCGAGCTCGTCGATCTGACCAACCGGATCATGGAATTCGTCCGGCGTTTCAACATCCGCGAAGGGCTGGTCAGCCTCTGGTCGATGCACACGACGTGCACGCTCTTCATCAACGAGTTCCAGGTCGCGCTGCTCTCCGACATCAAGCGCTTCCTCGAGCAGATGGTCGCCCGCGACGCCGAGTGCATGCACAACGATCCGGAGCACTCGGACTGCGATCGGATGAACGCCGACTCGCACCTGCGCGCGATGCTCCTCGGCCACAACCTCACGCTGCAGATCAGCGGCGGTGAAGTCGTGCTCGGGCAATGGCAGCGGATCCTGATGGCCGAGCTCGACGGCCCGCGAGCGCGATCGCTGCGCGTTCAGATCTTCGGCGTCTCCTGACACCGAGTCGATCACGATCATCGGGTAATTGGTAATCTGGTAATCTGGTAATCGATTACCCGATTACTCGATTACCCAATTACCAGATGCTGGTCCCGTCTCAGCGCACGCCGGCCTCCTCGACATCGCCGACAAGCTCGACGCCGGCGTCCGTCTCGATCTCGGCCGACGGCGTCCGGCTGTTCGACGCCCCGACCTGCTGCGCCGTCGGCTGGCTCGCCAACCGCGAGCGCGAGAAGCGCCACGGCGCGCGCACCTTCTACAACTACAACATCCGGCTCGAGGCGACCAACGTCTGCGTCGCGAGCTGCCTGTTCTGCTCGTTCGCGCGGCTCAAGCCCGGCGACGACGGCGCCTACACGATGTCGCTCGAGCAGGCGTGGGACAAGCTGCGCCAGCGCGCCCACCAGCCGCTCACCGAAATCCACGTCGTCAACGGCCTGCATCCGGATCTGCCGTTCGACTACTACACGGAGCTGCTGCGCGGCTTCAAACGCATCCGCCCCGACATCCACCTGAAGTGCTTCACCGCGGTCGAGATCGCGTTCTTCGCCGACCTCTACGGCAAGACCGACGAGCAGGTGCTGCGCGAGCTGATGGCCGCCGGGCTCGATTCGCTGCCGGGCGGCGGCGCGGAGATCTTCGCCGAGCGCGTCCGCCGGAAGATCTGCGCACGACAAGTGCGGCGCCGATCGCTATCTCGAGATCCACCGCACCGCGCACCGGCTCGGCATGCGCATCGAACGTCACGATGCTCTACGGCCACATCGAGACGGCGGAGGAGCGCGTCGATCACATGCTGCGCGCGCGCGCGCTGCAGGACGAGACCGGCGGCTTCCAGGCGTTCATCCCGCTCGCGTTCCATCCCGACAACAACCAGATGCGCAAGCTGCCGGCGCCGAGCGCGTCCGACACGCTGCGCGTGCACGCGGTGGCGCGGCTGATGCTGCGACAACATCCCGCACGTCAAGGCGTTCTGGATCGCCACCGGCGTCGAGGTGGCGCAGACGCGCGCTGTGGTTCGGCGTCGACGATCTCGACGGCACCGTGCAGGAAGAAGATTTACCACATGGCCGGGGCGCGCGACGCCCGAGGCGATGACGACGCGCGCAGCTCGAGCGGCTGGTCCGCGCGCGCGGGCCGCGAGCCGGTCGAGCGCGACACGCTCTACAACGTCGTCACGCCGTCGACGTCGCTCGCCGCGCTGCCAGCGGCCAGCGCACCAGAAGCGATCAGCTGCTGAGGTCAGGAATACGCCGCGGCGCCGGGTGTTATACTTGCTAGGTAGCGCGTTCTCGACGCCGAGCTTTGCGAAAAGTTTCACAATATTGTCGAGAAACGTTAGAACACTTCATGCTGATTCCGCTGCTGACCGAATACGAGAAGGAGCACATCTCCGAGCGCCAGGCCGCTGCCGGAGCGCTATCTCGGCCTGTCCGACGAGGAGATGGACCGCGCGCATCGCCGCGGCCAAGGCGACGCTCGGCCGCCGCCTCGTCATCCTCGGCCACCACTATCAGCGCGACGAGGTCATCAAGTTCGCCGACTACACCGGCGACTCGCTACAAGCTCGCCGGCAGGTCAGCCAGCACCCGGACGCCGAGTTCATCGTGTTCTGCGGCGTCCACTTCATGGCCGAGAGCGCCGACGTCCTGAGCGCGCGACCACCAGCAGGTCATCCTGCCCGACCTCGCCGCCGGCTGCTCGATGGCCGACATGGCGCGCCCGGATCAGCTCGAGCAGTGTGCTGGAGCGATCTCGAGCAGATGCTCGGCAGCGCGAGCGGCGGTCATCCCGGTCACCTACATCAATTCCGCCGCGTCGATCAAAGCGTTCTGCGGCGAACGCGGCGGCGTCGTCTGCACCTCGTCGAATGCCGCGGCGACGCTGAAGTGGGCGTGGGAGCGCGGCGAGAAGATCCTCTTCCTGCCCGATCAGCACCTCGGGCGCAACACCGCCTACAAGCTCGGCGTGCCGCTCGACCAGATGGTCGTCTGGGATCCGAACGAGATCTGGGGCGGCGCTCGAGCCCGACGCCGGTCGAAGCGCGCGCGCATGATCCTCTGGAAGGGCCACTGCTCGGTGCACGCGCGCTTCACCGTCCGGCAGATCGAGAACATGCGCGTCGCAGCATCCCGGCGTCCGCGTCATCGTGCATCCCGAGGTGCCGTGGGACGTCGTGCAGGCGGCCGACGACTGCCGGATCGACCGAATACATCATCAAGACCGTCAAGGAAAGCCCGGTCGGATCGATCTGGGCGGTCGGCACCGAAATCCACCTCGTCAACCGCCTCGCGCGGCGAGGTGCAGCCCGACCGCACCGTGCATGTCGCTCGACCAGTTCGGCTGCCTCTGCTCGACGATGTTCCGCGTCTCGCCGAATCACCTGCTCTGGGTGCTCGAAGGGCTCGTCGACGGCCAGGTCCACAACCGCATCGTCGTGCCCGACGACCAGAAGCACTGGACGAAGGTCGCGCTCGATCGGATGTTGTCCATCTCGTAGCGTGCTGAGCGCGCCGCGGCAGCGCCGAGCCGCGCCATGGCCGCCTGCGTGCTCCTGCGTGTCCCGCTCGGAAGTACGATCCTCGTTTGCTGCCGCGTCCGATCGACGCGACCCTGCCGACAACCGCTCAGGGTCGGTCTGAGCCGCGTCGAAGGCCGACAAGGAGGAACGTCTGATGGCCTCACTCACTTCCGCCACTTCCATATCGCGTCTGATGCGCTCGAGCCGCACATCGACAAGCAGACGATGGAGATTCACCACGGGAAGCATCACAACGCGTACGTCACGAACCTGAACGCGGCGCTCGAGAAGCATCCCGAGCTGCAGTCGAAGAGCGTCGAGGATCTGCTGCGCGAGCATCAACACCGTGCCGGAGGACATCCGCACCGCGGTGCGCAACAACGGCGGCGGCCACGTCAACCACACGATGTTCTGGCAGATCATGGGGCCGAACGCCGGCGGCGCGCCGACCGGCGCGATCGCCGACGCGATCAACGTCGTCGTTCGGCGGCTTCGACAAGTTCAAGGAAGCAGCTGAAGAAGGCCGGCGTCGGCCGCTTCGGCAGCGGCTGGGCGTGGGTCGATCGATCAGCGGCGGCAAGCTGGCGATCGAAAGCACCGCGAACCAGGACAGCCCGCTGATGGAAGGCAAGAAGGCCGATCTTCGGCATCGACGTCTGGGAGCACGCCTACTACCTGAAGCTACCAGAACCGCCGGCCCGACTACATCGACGCCTGGTGGAACGTCGTGAACTGGGCCGAGATCAACAAGCGGCTGCGCTGAGGGCAGGTAGGGCGGGGTCAGGCTAGGGTAGGGTCAGGGTGGCCTCAGCCGACCTGCCCACCTTCACCACGCCCACGGCCCACCTGCCCCGCCCGACCATACATGTCTCTCTCCACGGTCCTCTTCCTCTTCCTCGCGCATCTCGGGGTCGGCATCGCGCTCACGCTCGTCTGCTCGTGTCGCGAGAGGCCGGCGTGAAGTTCTTCCGCTTCAACGCCGGGCTGCGCCGCGATCCTGCTCGTGATCGCGCTCGCGTTCGCGTTCGGGACGCTGCGAGCGCACGCTCGCCAGCCGGCGGCGGCCGGTGCATCGACCCTCGATCGTTCTCCGCGCTGCGTCGCTGCGCTCGTACCAGACGGTGCTGATCGTGCTCTACTGGGCGATCGTCGGCCGGGTGCTCGCGCAGGTTCAGGCCGGCGATCCTCGGCGCTGGCCGTCGCTCGCGGGGCTGATCGCCATCGTGCTGCAGGCGCTCGACGTGTCTGGCGGGCCGCTCGCTGCCGTTCGCAGGCTGCTGACCGTCGCCAGCTTCGTCACCTCGGCGGCGATGCTCGGCGGCGCCTGCACGGCGATGATCCTCGGCCACTGGTATCTCGTGATTCCGTCGCTGCAGGTGTCGCATCTGCAGTCGATCGTCAGCGTGCACATCGGTTCGATGCTGGCGCGCGTGGTGGTGGTCGGCGCGCGCGGTCTGGTTGCGCGCATCGCGCACGCCGCCAACCCGGTCGTCGGCCCGACGCTTCCGCCGCTACATCATGTCGGTCGACGGCATCTTCTTCTGGCAGCGCGTGCTGTTCGGCCTCGCCGGGCCGGCGGTGCTGTCGTATCTGACCTGGGAAACGGCGAAGATCCGCTCGACGCAGTCGGCGACCGGCATCCTCTACGTCGACTTCTTCACCGTCGTCGTCGGCGAAGTGCTGGCGAAGTACATCGTCCTCGCGACCCATGTGCCGGTGTAGTAAAGTGAAGGTTTGCGGACTGCACCGCGGTCCGGAACCTGTGCAATTTCAGTCTGCGAACCGCGTCAGGGCCGGAAGGCAGCAGCGCTCACCGGATCCTGAAATGTGCCGCAGGAACTCCGGGCCGCGGTTCAGTCCGCAACACATCTCGGCAGCCGGTAGCCCTCAATCCCTGACATGTCATATCAGGTCATCGCGCGGAAATGGCGGCCGCAGAAGTTCGACGATGTCGTCGGGCAGCAGGCGGTGACGCGGACGCTGCGCAACGCGCTCGCGAGCGGCCGGCTCGCGCAGTCGTTCGTGTTCGCCGGGCCGCGCGGCGTCGGCAAGACGACGACGGCGCGGATCCTGGCGCGCGCGCTGAGCTGCGTCAACGGGCCGACGGCCGATCCCTGCGGCGCCTGCGACGCCTGCGTGGAGATCGCCGAAGGGCGCGACATCGACGTGCTCGAAATCGACGCCGCCACGCACACCGGCATCGACAACATCCGCGAGGTCATCATCGCCGGCCTCGGCGATCGCGCCGGTGCGCAACCGCTACAAGGTCTTCATCATCGACGAGGTCCACCAGCTGTCGGGCGCACTCGTTCAACGCGCTGCTGAAGTCGATCGAGGAGCCGCCGCCGCACGTCGTCTTCATGATGGCGACGACCGAGCTCGACAAGATTCCCGACACGGTGCTGTCGCGCTCGCAGGTCTACGAGTTCCGCACCATCAGCACCAAGGCGATCGCCGGCGCAGCTGCGCACGCATCGTCGACGCCGAAGGGCATCGCGGTCGGCGACGACTCGCTGCAGCTGATCGCCGCGCGACGCCGAGGGCAGCATGCGCGACGCGCAGAGCAAGCTCGATCAGGTGATCGCCTTCACCGGCGAGCGCGATCACCGCCGAGGACGTCGCCACGGTGCTCGGCCTGGTCGGGCGCGATCTGCTGCTCGATACGCTGCAGGCGGTGGCCGACGAGGATGCGCCGGCGTCGTTCGCGCTGGCCGCGCGGGCGGTCGAGATGGGCTACGACCTGCGCGCCGTCTGCCGCGAGCTCGTCGCGCGTCGTCCGCGACCTGCTCGTGCTGTCGGTCGATCCGTCGCGCGATCAGCGATCCGGAGATCGCCGGCGAGGGCGAGCGCGATCGCCTCAAGGCGCTCGTCGCGCGGTTCTCGCGCGAGGACCTGCTGCGCGCGTTCGATCTGCTGACGCGCGCCGAGGCGGAGATCGAAGGCGCGGCGCAGCCGCAGGTATCACCTCGAGATGGCGCTGCTGCGGCTGGATGCACCTGCGCAAGCTCGTGCCGATCGAAGATCTGATCGCCGGTGCGCGGCGCGCCGAGCGGCGACCGTGCCTGCCCGACGCCGCGGCGGCACGTCGGTCGCGAGCGCACCGCCGCCGCCCGCGCCTGGCCCCGGCGACGTCGCCGCAGTCCGGTCGCCGTCACGCCGCCGCTGCCGCGCGGCGGCCGCAGCCGCGGTGGCAGGCGATGCCGCGCGTCCGCCAGCGCGCCGGCGCTGGTCCCGAAGCGCCACGGCCCGGCAGCGACCGGCGATGCCGGCATCGGCGCCGCGCGTCCAGGCAGCGTCAAGGACGCGCTCCTCGCGCGAGATCAAAGCGGAAGGCGGTGTTCTACAGACATGGTGGTCGCGCAGGCGCAGCAGATCGAGGTCGACCGGCGACCGGCGTGACGTTCACAGCTCTCGCGCGAGCCAGCGCACGCTCGCGCGACGACGTTCGAGCAGCAATCGCGCGTGGCTCGAGTCGATCGACGCAGCAGGTCGCCGGCCGGCAAGGTCGTCGGCGCGTGCGTGCTGGCGACGTCGCGACGCGGCGGGCGACCAGCCGGTCGACGGCGGAGACGCTGCCGGACGCCGGCGAACCAGAAGATCGGCGCTGCGAGAGCAGGCGCTCGCCGACGCCGGCCGTGCAGACGATGCTCGAGGTCTTTCCCGCGGAAATCCGCGACGTCGAGGAAATGTGAACATTCAACAGATGATGAAGCAGGCGCAGCAGATGCAGGAGCGCCTGCAGCAGCAGATGGCCGAGCTGCGCGTCGAAGGCAACTGCCGGCGGCGGCATGGTCACCGTCATCGTCAACGGCGCCAAGCAGGTGCAGTCGCTTGAAGATCGATCCCGAGGTCGTCTCGAAGGAAGACGTCGAGATGCTGCAGGATCTGATCGTCGCGGCGATCAACGACGCGCACCGCAAGGCGGACGAGGAGATGTCGCAGAAGATGGGCGGCATGCTGCGCGCCGGGCATGAAGATGCCCGGCATGTGAATCTGATCGATCCTGTCCCGATCCGCTCTCCGATCCTCGATCCGCTCATCGAAGAGCTGCAGCGCCTGCCCGGCATCGGCGCCGAAGGGCGCGCAGCGCCTCGCGTTCCACATCCTCAAGACGCCGCGCGAGCAGGCCGATCGTCTCGCCGACGCCGCTGCGCGAGGTGAAGGAGCGCGTCACCTACTGCTCGGTCTGCAACAACATCACCGACGTCGATCCGTGCGCGTTCTGCAGCAACGACGCGACCGCGACCGCCGGATCATCTGCGTCGTCGAGGAGCCGCAGAACGTGGCGGCGATCGAGAAGACGCGCGAGTTCAAGGGCGTCTATCACGTGCTGATGGGCGCGCTGTCGCCGCTGCAGGGCATCGGGCCCGACGACCTGAAGATCAAGGGGCTGCTCGGCGCGCGTCGGCGACGGCGTCGACGAGGTCATCCTCGCGACCAACCCCAACGTCGAAGGCGAGGCGACCGCGATCTATCTCGCGCGGCTGCTGAAGCCGCTCGGCGTCAAGGTGACGCGGATCGCGATGGGCGTGCCGGTCGGCAGCGACCTCGAGTACGCCGACGAAGTCACGATGCACAAGGCGATGGAAGGCCGGCGCGAGGTCTGACTCGGTGACGCCGTGATGCTGCCGTCACTCCTACGAGCTTCCTGCCGCGATCCTGCTGGTCCTCGGCGGCGCGCTGTCGCCTGCTTCGCGGGCTACCGGCTGTTCCGGATCGTGCTGGCGATCTACGGCTTCATCCTCGGCGCGATGATGGCGAGCTCGATGATGGGCGTCAGCAACACCGCCGGCATGATCGTCGCGGCGCTCGTCGGCGGCATTGCCGGCGCGCTCGATCCTGGTGTTCGCGTACTTCGTCGGCATCGCGCTCGTCGGCGCCGGCCTCGGCGCGCTGCGTCGCGCACGTCGGCGTGGAGCTACGTCGGCGACCGGCGATCCGCCGGCGATCGCATGGTCATCGTGCTGGCGGTGCTCGGCGCGATCGGCGCGATGCTGCTGCAGCGCTACGTCGATCATCGTCGCCGACCGCGTTCGGCGGCGCGTGGACGATGATCGTCGGCGGCGCTCGCGATCGCCGGCGATCGCGGCGCGCCGCGCGCGGCGTCGGCCGGCGACGTCTGGATCCTGTATCCGCTGACGCCGGCGCCCGGACAGCGATGGGTGCCGTTCGCGTGGATCGTCGCTCGGGCCTGATCGGCACCGGCGTGCAGCTGGGCATCACGGCGCAAGCGGAAGAGATCAGCAATCAGCAATTCGGCAATCAATTCGCAATCAAATCTGCAATTGCAGCAATCTGCAATGGAGGGAGGCGCATGGCGACGTTCTGAGCGGCACGTGGATGTGGATTGGCAGGGTCGGTGACGGAAGGCAAGGGCGAAGCGAAGGCGGGCACCGGCGCGTTCTCGCTGCCGGTGACGTTTCCCGCGCGCATCGGCGAGCCGGGCGGCAAGACGAGCCCCGAGGAGCTGATGGCCGCGGCGCACGCGGCGTGCTACGCGATGGCGCTCAACGGCACGCTCGGCCGGAAGCAGGCGTCGGCGGATCGCACGGTGGTGCGCGCGACGATCACGGCCGACAAGGGCGACGCGGGCATCAAGATCGTGTCGTCGAAGCTCGAGGTCACCGCGCTACGGTCTGAAGGGGCTCGACGCCGCCGGATTCGCCGAGGTCGCGAAGGAAGCCGAAGGCCGCTGCCCGGTGTCGAACGCGTATCGCGGCACGATGCAGATCACGGTCGAGGCGAAGATCGCCTGAGCGGCTGGCGGACTGAGCGATCTCGGCGCAGCACACACCAGTCTGCACCCGGCACTTGGTGCCTCGTCCCGTCTAAGACGCGTCGATGGACGGCCTGCTTCGCGACGTTCGGCACGCGGCCGGCAACCTGACTGCGGACGCCGGGTTTTGCCGTCGTCACGATCCTCACGCTGGCGCTCGGGATCGGCGCGAACACCGCGATCTTCTCGGTGGTGAACGCCGTCATCCTGCGGCCGCTCGGCTATCCGCGGCCGGATCGGCTCGTCTACATCTCGAGCCAGTTTCCGCAGATGGGCTTCGATCAGTTCTGGATCTCGCCGCCGGAGTTCCTCGAGTTCCAGGAACGGACGCGGTCGTTCCGCGCGTCGGCGCGTTCGCGACCGGCCAGGCGAACCTGACCGCACCGGATCGACGCCGCGCCGCGTGAGACTCGGGCCGTCGTCCGCCGGAGCTGTTCACGGCGCTCGGTGTCAACGCCGATTCGCGGCCGGCACGTTCGAGGCCGGCCGAGACGCGGCCCGAACGGCGCGCCGGTCGCGATCCTCTCGCTACGAGTTGTGGAAGTCGGCGTTCGGCGGCACGCCTGGCGAGTGGTCGGCTCGCAGGTCGAGGTCAACGGCGTGCGCCGCACCGTCGTCGGCATCATGCCGCCGCATTTCGACGTCGCCGATCAGCAGCGTCGAGGTCTGGCTGCCGCTCGTCATCGATCCGGCGAACCGGCAGAATCGCGGCAGTCATTACCTCTATCTGATCGGCCGGCTGGCCGACGGCGCGACGCTCGCGAGCGCGCGCAGGCGGAGCTCGACACGCTGCTCGCCGGCTGGCCGACATCGATCGCGCAGCGCGCCGACGCCGACGCGCGGGCCGCACACGCCGGACACCGAAGAACCATCGGCTGCGGCTCGATGCGCCTGCAGGCGCAGATTGTCGGCAGCGCGCGGACCGCGGTCTCTCGTGCTGCAGGGCGCGGTCGTGTTCGTGCTGCTGATCGCCTGCGCCAACCTCGCGAACCTGCTGCTGGCGCGCGCCGAGTCGCGCCACAAGCGAGTTCGCGCGTCCGCGCGGCGCCTCGGGCGCCGGACGCTGGCGGCTGCTGCGCCAGTTCATGGTCGAAGGGCTGCCTGCTGTCGCTCGCCGGCGCTGCGCTCGGCCTCGGCGTCGCCGTGCTCGGCGTGCGCGCGCTGATCGCGGCGTATCCCGACAGCCTGCCGCGCTCGGCGCGACGTCGCGCTCGATGCTCGGCGTGCTGGCGCTTCACGCTCGTGATTGGCCTGCGCGACCGGCGCGCGTCTTCGGTCTCGCGCCGCTGCTGCACCTTGCGCCGGACGCGACGGCGACTGCGCGCTGAAGGAAGGCGGCACAGCGGACGACGGCGGGCGCCGGACGCAACCGCATCCGGCCGCGGCTGGTCGCCGGCGAGGTCGCGCTCGCGGTGGCGCTCGTCATCGGCGCCGGGCTGCTGCTGCGAACCGTGATGAACCTGTCGAAGGTCGGCGCCGGCTCAATCGCGATCGCGGACTGCGTGACGTTCGCGATCACGCCTGCCGAACGCGACCTACGCGAAGCCTGAGCGGACGCAGCGCTTCTACCAGCGGCTGCTCGAGCAGCTGAACGCGCTGCCGGCGGCGTGCAGAGCGTCGCCGCATGGACGGCTGCCGCCGCTTCGCCACGTGGACGCCAACGACACGCGAGATCGAGGCTTCACGGCCGCCGCGAGGGACCCGTTCGCGAACGTGGACTACCAGACCGTCACTGCCAGGCTAGCGTCGAGACGATGGGGATTCCCGGTCGTCGAGGGCGCGCGTTCC
>ERZ1370068.4900-contig-3951_pt1 | contig 70822 bp, 121 predicted proteins | sample MGYA00561227_ERZ1370068 | MGnify/ENA primary metagenome ERZ1370068 (study PRJEB38410, sample SAMEA6850437) | metagenome | study: Metagenomic assessment of the ecological functions of the soil: analysis of the soil microbiota associated with the...
GCCGCCTGCCGCGCGACGGCAAGGCGGTGCCCGTGGTGTCAGACTTCTTCGACTTCTCGGTCTATATCGACGCCGAGGAGCCGGTACTGCGCGAATGGTATGTGCGGCGCTTCCTCGCGCTCAGGGACACCGCGTTTCACCGATCCCAAATCGTACTTCAATCGCTAGCGCGGTCTTGTCGGACGAGGAGGCCACGGCGACTGCGATCGCGATCTGGGAGCGCACCAACCTCGCCAATCTCGAGGACAATATTTTGCCGACCCGGCCGCGCGCGACGCTGATCCTGAAAAAGCGCGCCGATCACCTGGTCGAGACGGTGGCGCTGCGGCGGCTGTAGTCTCGTAAGGGTGGGCAAAGCGCGCTTGCGCCGTGCCCACCATCTTGCTGATCTCGAACTGAATGGTGGGCACGCTTGCAGCTTTGCCCACCCTACGAGTTGCCGATCACCTCACGCTGCGATGTGCCGTGTCGCGACGAGGCCGGCGAGCGCCTCGGCGAGTTTTTCGCGGTCGAGCGGCTTGATCAAAAATCCGTCCATGCCGGCTTCGAAGCAGGCGTAGCGGTCTTCCACCAGCGTGTTGGCGGTGAGCGCGAGGATCGGCGTCCGGCCGCCCGGCTCGCCGGCCTCGAGGCGCGGATCCGCTTGGTGGTTTCGATGCCGTTGAGCTGCGGCATCTGGATGTCCATCAGGACGAGGTCATAGGGGTGCCGGCGGCTTTCGCCGACAGCCAGGATTCCAGCGCCTCGGCGCCGTTGGTGGTGATGACGGCGTCATGGCCGAGCCGGCCGAGCAGCGAGCGGATCAACAGCGCGTTGATCTGATTGTCCTCGGCAACCAGGATCGACAGGCCCTTGCGCGACGGCGCGGCTGATGTCTCGATCGGGTCGATGGCCGGCTCCGAGGCTCGGCGCCGCGACTTCCGGCGCGGTCGTCAGGCGGGCGGCGAGCGAAGCCGCGCGCAGCGGCTTGACCAGATAGCCGGTGAGGGCAGAGGTGGCGGACGGCTGCAATTCCTGCCGCGTCGCCGGCGTGAACATCACGATACGCTGCGTGGCATGACAGCGCGCGCGGCTTCGCCGAGCCGCTCGATATCGGCGCAGCCCCAGCGCGTGATCGATCAGCACGGCGTGCCAGGGCCGCTCGGGCAGCAGGGCTTCCGCGACATCGACGTCCGATACCATGCAGGTCTGCCCGCCCCAGCGCTGCAGCCGCCGCGCGGTCAGCGAGGCCTCGATGCTCTGCGGCGAGACCAGCATGATCGACTGGCCGGAGAGATCGGGCACGCGCGAAGGACGTCTGTTCGCCGTCGGCGGCGGTGAGCGGAATCGACACTTCGAAGGTCGAGCCGGCACCCGGCTGGCTCTCCAGCGTGATGCGGCCGCCCATGCGCTTGACGATGCGGTCGGAGATGCTCAGGCCCAGGCCGGTTCCGCCATAGCTGCGGGCGATGCTTGTCGTCGGCCTGCTCGAACTCGCGGAAAATCCGCTCGCGCGCCTCGGGCGCGATGCCGATGCCGGTGTCGCGGACCAGGAAACTGACCTCATTGGGCCAGATGCCGGGCTCGACGATCAGCGCGACGCCGCCGGTGCGAGGTGAACTTGATGGCGTTGCCGGCAAGATTGAGCAGCACCTGCCGCAACCGCGCCGCGTCGCCGACCACGTGCATCGGCAGCCGCTCGTCGACATAGGCGGCGATCTCGATTCTCTTGGCCTCGCGCACGCGGCGCCAGCAATTCGGTGATGTCCTCGATCATGCCTGACAAGCGCGAACGGGCGATGTTCGAGATCGATCTTGCCGGCCTCGATCTTGAATAGTCCAGCAGCTCCTCGATCAGCGAGAGCAGCGCGTCGCCGGAAGTCTTCACCGCCTTGACATAGGTCGCCTGTTCCAGCGTCAGCGGCGTATCCATCAACAGCCCGCTCATGCCGATGATGCCGTTGAGCGGCGTGCGGATTTCATGGCTCGCCATCGCGAGGAAGCGCGACTTGGCGCGGCTTGCCGCGTCGGCCTGGTCGCGGGCCTCGGCCAGCGCGCGCTCGCTTTCGGTGCGATCGGTGACGTCGCGGCCGACGCTCTGCATCTCCGCCGGTCCGCCGGCGTCGTTGCGGACGAGGCCCTCGCGCCACGCGATCCAGCGCGGGCCGAGCGGACTCGCGACCTGCTGGTCGTGAACGCGGGTGCCGTTCGGTTCGAGCGCGGTGTCGCCCTGTTCGAGAACTGCAAGCGCAAAGCGGGTGCCGATCAGCGCGTCGCGCGGCCGTTTGCGCGAGTTCGCAATAGGCGTCGTTGGCATAGGTGATGCGGCCCTCGGCGTCGCGCAGCACGATCAGATCGCCCTGCGATCTGAACAGGCGGCGGGCGCGCTGCTCGGCTTCCTGCAATTCCCAGTTCCGGTCGGCCAGCGCTTCATTGTGCAGGGCGACCTTGCGCATCTTCTTGCGCATCAGGCGGAGCCGGACGCTGAAAGTGGCGAGCGCGACGCAGGCGAGCGCAAACAGGAAAGCGACGCCGATCGCAAACGCGTGCGGGTCATAGCCGGAATTTTCCGCCTTGCTTCCGGCAATGAATCCATAGGCGCCGCCGAACACGATCGAGAAGATCATGAAGGAGCGAAGCGTGAAGGTCAGCCAGGGATGCCGGCGGCCGAAACGGCGAAAGCGAAGTTTGATCCGGAAGGTCCGTCCCATCGCCAATGACCCTGAGATTGCTGTTTGAACCAAGCCGGCGCGTCGCCGTCTGTCTTGGACAGACGATGCGTCGCCGACATTGCAAAGTGCTTGAGGTTAACCGCGGTTGTGGGCCGCGATGAGAACATGGTGAATGAAGTGTTAAAGCAACGCCGCTTCGACGCGGTGGCGCTCGCCGCGGGCGCCGACGATCAGGGCTGCGGCATCGAGCAGCGAAAAGCTCTTCGAGGACACGAAGATCCGGTAGTCGGCCGGTCCATCCCGCGAAAGATAGATCACGGGATCGGAGGGCGAGGGATTGCGGGAGATCGCGACCAGCCGCGGCGGTGCGTTGCTCTCGCAGGCGCCGGCCTCGGCCGTATCGATATCGTCGATCACGGTGAAGTCGGCCGCTTCCGCGTTGTCGGAAATCTGGACCCGCACCGTCGCGCGGGAGGGATCGTTGGTGAAACCGACGTGCCGGTGCGCCTGCCAGGAGAGGGCGGCAATCTGGACGGACGTGCCTGCGATCTCGATGCAGGCCCGAGGACCCGGTCAAAAACTCGCCGCGTGCGAACAGGGCAACAATCGCCAGCGGAATAACCGAGGCCAGGATCTTCAAACGCAACATGACACGCTACCCACTCGCCATAAGCCCGCGACAGGGGGCTTATGGTTGGCAGAGGGTAAAGGAAACTAGTTACCGCCGTATTGACGCGGGTTGTTTTTGTTGGCTCGGCATCCTCTGCTAGTCGAGTGGCGCGAACCGGCGACGTGGCTGAACAAGGCGTCATGCCCAGGCATGCCGCGAAGGTCCGGTTCGGGCATCCACGTCATTGCGAGCGCAGCGAAGCAATCCATCGCGTCGGCATGCCGCGAGGTGGATTGCTTCGCTGCGCTCGCAATGACGGCTGAATGAGCTCGACGCATTCTCGCGGCGCGTTGCGTCCGCGTTGCGAGTCAAAGGAAATCAGGCGCAGTGCGTAGGCGTGGGCATAGCGCAGCGCACTCACCACGTCTCGTGGCTAATGCTCGATCATCCGCCGGTGAGCACGGGCGCTTGCGGCTGCCTTGCCCGACCGTACGGCGTCGATATCGCAATGACGCAGCGTCGCCCGGTCGCGAGCAACGTCGCTACCGCCATGTATTACCGCGCTACCGCTCCGATCCGGTCGCTGCGAGATATCGCGCCAGCTCATCGCGCGGATTGTCGCGAAAGGTCTGGCGGTCCCTCATTTCGGGCGGAGCCCGCCAGCCCGGCTCGATGCCGGTCATATCGGGCAGTTCATGGGCGATGCCCTTGTGACAGTCGATGCAGGTCCTTTCCCCGGTAACGAGAAACTTGCCGTGGATTTCGCCGGCGCGCCGCGTCTGCTTGGTGAAGTCCATCGCCGCCGAGGAATGGCAGTTGCGGCACTCCAGGGAATCATTGGCCTTCAGCCTCGCCCATTCGTGCTTGGCGAGCTCGAGCCGATGATCCTGAAACTTCTGCCTGGTGTCGATCATGCCGAAGATCTTGCCCCAGACTTCCTTTGAGGCCTGCATCTTGCGGGCGATCTTGTCGGTCCAGTCGTGCGGAACGTGGCAGTCAGGGCAACGTGCGCGCGGACGCCCGAGCGGTTCGTGAAATGCGGGTGCGCTGCAGCTCCTGGAACACGTTGGCGCGCATTTCGTGGCACGAGGTGCAGAACTTTTCGGTGTTGGTGACCTCGAGCGCGGTGTTGAAGGCGCCCCAGAACAGCACGCCGCAGACGAAGCCGCCGAGCGCGAGGAAACCGAGGCTCAGATGCGCGCTGGGGCGGCTGGCGATCTGCCAGAACCAGATCAGGAGTGACTTGAGCCGCTGCATCGCACGCTCTCACTTCTTCTCGGGGCCGACGAGCAGCATGTCCTTGAACGTGCTGGGAACGAGCGGCTGCGCATCCGTTCTGCTGGACGTGGCAGGCGGTGCAAAAGTATCGCCGGGGCGTCACATCGGCGAGAACCTGACCGTCGCGGTCCATGAAGTGGGTGACGCTGATCATCGGCGCCCCGGAGCCTTCGGTGAACTGGCGCCGGTGACAGTCGAGGCAGCGATTGGTCTTGAGCGTGAGCTGATAATTGTCGATGGAATGCGGAATGATCGGCGGCTGCTCCGGATAGTTGCGCATCAGCCGCTTGTCATCGATGACCGGCCGCGCCACGGGCGGCGCCGGCACATCTCCCATCGGGGCCGCGGCCCCGGTGACGCGCGGCACGATCTGCGGCGCGTTCTGCGCGTAGATCGCGCCGCCGACGAACACCAGCATGCCGCCGAGCAGTGCGCCCGCCAGCGGACAAGCGAAATCTCTTCAGGCCGGAATGATCTTGACCGCGCATTTCTTGAAGTCCGTCTGCTTGGAAATGGGATCGGTTGCGTCCAGCGTCACCTTGTTGATCAGTTGGCTGGCATCGAACCACGGAACGAAGACAACGCCGCGCGGCATCCGGTTGCGGCCCTTGGTGTCTATCCGGCTTCGGATTTCGCCGCGCCGGGAAACCACGCGGACCTCCGCGCCCTCATTGATGCCTCGGGCGCAAGCGTCTTCCGGATGCATGAAGACCCGGGCGCCGGGAAACGCCTTGTAGAGTTCGGGCACCCGCATGGTCATGGAGCCCGAGTGCCAGTGTTCGAGCACGCGGCCGGTGACCAGCCAGATGTCGAATTCCTTGTCCGGGGATTCTGGCTGGCGGTTCGTAGGGCACGGCGATGATCCGCGCCCTGCCGTCCTTGTTGCCGTAGAAGTCGACGCCCTTGCCCGCCTTGACGTAGGGATCGAGGCCTTCGCGATAGCGCCACTTCGTCTCCTTGCCGTCGACGACGGGCCATCGCAATCCCCGCACCTCGTGCAGAGGTGTCGAACGCCGCCAGGTCATGGCCATGGCCGCGGCCGAATTCGGCGTATTCCTCGAACAGACCCTTTTTGCACGTAGAAGCCGAAAGCCTTCGCCTCGTGGTTTTCGTAGTCGGCGGGAACCTCGCTCGCCGCGAACTTGTCGACCTTGCCGTTGCGGAAGAGAACGTCGAACAGCGTCTTGCCGCGATAATTGGGATTGGCGTCCAGGATCTGCGCCGGCCACACCTCGTCGGTGGTGAAGCGTTTCGGAAAACTCCATCAGCTGCCAGAGGTCGGAGCGTGCCTCGCCGGGCGCATTGACGAGCTGCCGCCAGACATGGGTCCGGCGCTCCGCATTGCCGTAGGCGCCTTCCTTCTCGACCCACATCGCCGCGGGAAGAACGAGATCGGCGGCCATCGCTGTCACGGTCGGATAGGCGTCCGAGACGACGATGAAGTTGGCCGGATTGCGGTAGCCCGGATAGGTCTCGCGCGAGCGAGTTCGGCGCCGCCTGCAGGTTGTTGTTCACCTGGATCCAGTAGAAATTCAGCTTGCCGTCGTTCAGCATCCGGTCCTGTTCGACCGCGTGGTAGCCGGGCTTTTCCGGAATGATGCCGTGCGGGACGCGCCAGATTTCCTCGGTGTGCTTGCGGTGCTCCGGGTTGGTGACGACCATGTCGGCGGGCAGACGATGCGCGAAGGTGCCGACCTCGCGCGCGGTGCCGCAGGCGGATGGCTGGCCAGTCAGCGAGAACGGCGAATTGCCGGGTTCGGAGATCTTTCCGGTCAGCAGATGCAGATTGTAGAGGAGCTGGTTGGCCCATACGCCGCGCACATGCTGGTTGAAGCCCATGGTCCAGAGCGACATCACCTTGCGCTTCGGATCGGCATAGAGCTCGGCGAGCTCCTGCAGGAAGCCGCGTTCGACGCCGGTGAGCTCGGAGACCTTCTCGAGCGTGTAGTCCTTCACAAAAGCGGCATAGGCGTCGAAGTCGATCGGCTGCGGTGGCGCCGGCCGTCGCCGCGCCCTTGGCTTTGACCTCGAGCGGATGATCCGGGCGCAATCCGTAGCCGATATCGACCGTGCCCTTCACGAAGGTGGTGTGGTTCTTGACGAAGTCCTGGTTGACCCGTCCGGTCGTGATGATGTGGTTGGCGATGTAGTTCAGGATCGCCAGATCCGTGCCCGGCTTGAACACGATCGGGATGTCGGCGAGGTCAGAGCTTCGGTGCGTGAAGGTCGAGAGCACCGCCACCTTGACATGCGGATGGCTCAAGCGCCGGTCGGTGAGCCGCGTCCACAGGATCGGATGCATCTCGGCCATGTTGGAGCCCCACAGCACGAAGGCGTCCGCCGCTTCGAAATCGTCGTAGCAGCCCATCGGCTCGTCCATGCCGAAGGTGCGCATGAAGGCGACCGCCGCCGACGCCATGCAGTGGCGGGCATTGGGATCGAGATTGTTCGAGCGAAAGCCGGCCCGCATCAGCTTGGTGGCGGCGTAGCCTTCGTAGACCGTCCATTGCCCCGGAGCCGAACATGCCGAGCGCGGTCGGACCTTTTTCCTTCAGCGTCGCCTTGGCGCGGGCCGCCATCACGTCGAAGGCTTCGTCCCACGTCACCGGCGTCAGTTCGCCGTCCTTCGTCGAACACGCCGCCCTTCTTGCGCAGCAGCGGCGTGGTCAGGCGGTCGCCGCCATACATGATCTTGGAGAGGAAATAGCCCTTGATGCAGTTCAGTCCGCGATTGACCTCGGCGAGCGTATCGCCGTGGGTGGCGACGACCTTGCCCGCCTTGACGCCCACCATCACCCCGCATCCGGTGCCGCAGAAGCGGCAAGGCGCCTTCGACCATTTGATCTCCAGCGATCCGACGCCGCCGCCACCGGCTGCGCGCTGACGGGAACCGGCGATGCCGGCGGCTGCGGCGGCGACGGCGGCGGCCTGCGCCTTCAACAATTCGCGTCGCGAGGTGACATGTTCTAGTCTCCGATATCGGCTAGGCTCATCGACCTGCTCGAACACCATGTTGGCCGACAGGACGCCTTGCCAGGATGCGATTTCAGCGAGACGGCCGCCGAGAATTCCGCTCTCGGCCGCTTCCATGACGATGACGATTTTCGACGCGTCGCTTTGATGTGTCTCAACGCCGGGCAGCGCTGCGAGCATGCGCAACACCTCGTCCGCGGTGTCCGGGTAACACGGATACGACCGCGCTCGAAATGTGAATGGTGGCTTCAGCCGTCATGAAACGTCTCCGTGGCGCGCGGCGCCCAGCGTGATGGCCTCGCCCGGGCACGCAGCCGACGCAATCGCCGCATCCGGTGCAGGTGGTTTCATTGACGATGGCCTGCGGCGGCAATCAATGCGGGGCTGGAAACGAATGGCTGAAGCAGCGCATGCATCGCCGCAGGAGCGGCAGACGATGCCGGCTTCGGCGAGGCAGTCGTCGTTGATGATGGCGACCGGCCTGGAGAGGAGCTGACCGCGAAACAGCGCGCGGCGCGAGGGTCCCAGGCTTTCCATGGCGCTCATCCTCCCGGAGGGCCGGGAGGTCCCAGGACCATCTGGGTCATCCAGATCAGAAAGCCATATCCGCCGACCACGCCAACGGCGACAATCGGCCAGATGAAAGCGGCGATGATGGCGAATACGAAAAATTCCGCACGCCGGCCGGTCCCAAATGCGGACTCATGCGTCGGCTGCGCATCCTGCCTACCTGACGTGTCGCTCATATAACGACCTGCCACTTTCAAAGTCGAACAGTGTTGAGCCGGCCGCACGCTCCCGTGCGGTGCCAGTCAACCTGTCATCTGCAATCGGACGGAACGCGCCATGCCTGCTCCATTGCAGGAAATATCATTGCGCGTGCGGCAGCATAGCGGCTGCCCGCCAAGCCCTTCATTGATCTGGATCAAACACGAAGGGCACGGGGCTTTGATCATTTCGATATTATTTTGCGCCGCTCAGCGCAAGCAAAGCGACAGCGCGCCGCACCAGCTTTGCGCTTCGCACTTTACGCAAATGCGACCCTTCGGGTCGGATCAAGCGCTATGCTGCCCCGCAGATCTTCCGCCAGCGCGCGATAGGACAGCGCTTCTGCCAGATGCAGCCGGCCGATCTTTTCCGCGCCGTCGAGGTCGGCGAGCGTGCGCGCGACGCGCAGCACGCGGTGATAGCCGCGCGCGGTCAGCTTCATGGTCTCGGCGGCGTCGCGCAGAAGTTTTTGTCCCTGCGCATCCGGCTGCGCGATCGTTTCCAGCAGCGAGGCCGGCGCTTCGGCATTGGTGCGGACATGCGGCATGCCGGCAGCCGCATAGCGCGCGAGCTGGAGGTCGCGGGCGGCGGCAACGCGGGCGGCGACTTCCGCCGAGCCTTCTGAAGGCGGCGGCAGGATCAGGTCGGCGGCGGTCACCGCCGGCACCTCGATGCGCAGGTCGATGCGATCCATCAGCGGGCCGGAGATGCGCATCTGGTAGTCCGCGGTGCAGCGGTCGAGCTGGCCGCGCTTGCAGGAATAGCCGGGCTCATAGGCATGGCCGCAGCGGCAGGGATTCATCGCCGCGACCAGCATGAAGCGCGCCGGATAGGTGACGCGGTGATTGGCGCTGACACCGAGACCTCGCCGTTCTCCAGCGGCTGGCGCAGCGAATCCAGCACGCGCGGATCGAACTCCGGCAATTCGTCGAGGAACAACACGCCCTGATGCGCCAGCGAAATCTCGCCGGGTTTGGCGCGCATGCCGCCGCCGGTCAGCGCCGCCATGCTGGCGGAATGATGGGGCGCGCGGAACGGCCGCCGCGCCGTCAGCGCGCCGTCGCGGATTTCGCCGGCGACGGAGGCGATCATCGAGACTTCCAGCAGTTCGGACGGCGACAGCGGCGGCAGGATCGAGGGCAGCCGCGCCGCCAGCATCGATTTGCCGGCGCCGGGCGAGCCGATCATCAGCAAATGATGCCCGCCGGCCGCGGCGATCTCCAGCGCGCGCTTTGCGCTCTCCTGGCCCTTGATGTCGCGCAGGTCGAGCAGCGTCTGCCTCGCGCTCGTGCACCTTCGGCTGCGGGCGCGACAGCACCTGCGTGCCCTTGAAGTGGTTGGCGATCTGGATCAGCGAGTTTGCCGCGATGATCTGGATATCCGGGGCTCGCCCAGGCCGCTTCCGTTGCCGCAGGCCGCGGGACAGATCAAGCCCTCGTCGCGCGCATTGGCGCCGATCGCGGCCGGCAGCACGCCCGCAACCGGCGCGATCGAGCCGTCGAGCCCGAGCTCGCCGAGCACGGTAAAACCGTTGAGCGCATCCGGCGGGATCGCGCCGATCGCGGCCATCAGGCCGAGCGCGATCGGCAGATCGTAATGGCTGCCTTCCTTCGGCAGATCGGCCGGCGCCAGATTGACCGTGATCCGCCGCGCCGGCAGCGCCAGCCCCGAGGCGATCAGCGCCGAGCGCACCCGCTCCCGCGCCTCCGACACCGCCTTGTCCGGCAGACCCACGATCGCAAACGCCGGCAAGCCGGGCGCGACCTGCACCTGCACGTCGACCGCGCGGGCCTCGATCCCCTCAAAGGCTACGGTAGAAACCCGCGCAACCATGCCTGCCCCTCGTGATGCAATCGAAGGTAGCGGGGAACCGGAGGGCAAGTCAAGAACATTTGGAGAACACAAGTGCAAAGGGCCCGTGCACGCGTGCCGCAGCCAGCACGCCGGGTTGCAGAGACATTGTCGGCCTCATTCCTGCCTAGCGCTCCGTTCGCATGTACGGGTTCTGCTCGAAACAAGCTTCAGCGCCGGGTCATCGGCGAGAATGCGTGCCTCCCGGGTCTCCGCAGGCCTCGCGTTCTGCGGGTGACCCCACAAGCTCCACACTCCCAGCCCCACACGACGAGCATGCCAGCGCCAATAGCGACATGAAGTCTTTGGTCATTTGCTGGGCCTCCATACCGGCTGCCGAGCTGTCGAGATGCATTTCATCCCTCGCTTGGGAAGATCAATTTCGGCGGTCCGCGATTGTTCCTAAGATATGCCCGTTCGATAAAAGCCTCCGCTGGCCGAGCTCACCATCGAGAAGGTGTGGCCGACGGTTTGACCGGGCGCGCTGGCGCTCAACTCACGCCGTGGCGGCAATTGCCGTCGGCCGGGCGCCGAATCCGCGATGGGTCTCCGCCGAGGGCGAGACTTCACGGCCTCCACGCAGGCTGCGTGGATCACAAAACCGCCCTTGCCGCGGTGCTTGGCCTCGTCACATGGCGCGGTCGGCGGCGCTGAGGCAGTTCGTCGGCGGTGTTTCCGTCACGCGGTGCTGGCGGCGATGCCGATGCTTGACGCCGATCCGCGCGATGGGGGCAGAATTCGAACGGTTCGGAGACACGCGGAATGATGCGCCGGGCGACGGCAACCGCTTCGTCGTCGGCGATGTCGGGCAGCAGGATGACGAATTCGTCGCCGCCGAGGCGGCAGGCGAAATCGGCCTCGCGGATAGCTGGCGCGCAGGCGTTTGGCTACCGCGACGAGAACGGCGTCGCCCGCCGCATGTCCCAGATCCATCGTTGACGGCCTTGAAGCCGTCGAGGTCGAGGCAGAACACGGTGAGTTTTGAATTCGGCGATGACGCGTCAGGACTAGGACCGGCGAGCAGTTCGGCGAACAGTTTTTGATTAAGCGCACGGTTGGGCAGGCCGGTGAGCAGATCGTGATGCGCCATCTGGCGATTGCTGTGCTCGAACGGTGCAGGTTGAGCAGAACCTTGTGGTTCTCCAGCAGCAGGAAGATCATTCCGGCGGTATAGAGCGGCGTCTGCAGGCCGACCGAGAAACAGATAGGGGACCGGCGACAGGATGGTCGCCACGGCGAAGCGGCAGGGTGAGGATGACAAATCAGCAGCGCCCCGTAGCGCGGGGTGCCGGCGTTGCGCGAGGAAATGCCGCCGACCAGATTGGCGATGCCGACGCCGGCCATCAGGATCAGCGGCAGCACCCCGATCCGACATTGATTGACAACCGGCGGAAATCAGGATAGCCGAGGCGAGGCGCGGCCCAGATCGGCGCAACGTCGTTCCGGTGCGTTGGGCGACCTTCGCTTTCGATGTCCTTCATCATCAGATAGACCCTGATGCTGCCCAGAACCAGTTCGACCGCCACCCAGGCATAGGCCCATCGGGCCCCGGTCAGTGCGGCGGCGATCGTGGCCGTGAGCAGGAGGCGAAGATCGCAACCGCGAGCGTCTTTATCTGCTCGCGCGCTGATGCAGCAACTCCTTGCGGACATCGTCGGGCTCCGGATGCAGGCCGGCGAGCAGCCAGTCGACGACGCAGCGCAAGCGCGCTTTGGATCGCGGCGGCTGGGCGGCAAGAATGGGAGGGGTGTTGCGTGGGACTGCGGCTGCCATGGGGCCCCAGTCTCGCGGCCAGCCATTGAGGACGGCTTAGCGCGGCGGCAAAGTTCTGAGGCGTAAAGATTTGATTTCCGGCGCGAATCGCCGCCTGCGATAGTGCAACCTCCGGCTTGTCAAACGATGGCGGCCGCTCAATTCAGCTTCCCTGCCGCGATCGCCGCCGCGCTGCACCTTGCGGCTGCTCCAGCATCTTCAATGCCGCATCGAGGCCGTTGCGCAGATTGATGGCGGCGTTGGCCGCTGCAGCGGAGGCGGCCGGAGGAGATGAATTTGACCTCGGTCGCATCCGTCCGGCTTCGGCACCAGGATGCGGGTCGCCAGCTCGATCCTCGACCGAGCCATTCATGGTGCCGTAGGCGCCGACGATGTCGAAATAGACCAGCGGGGCCGCGGCCCCGGTGTCCTCGTAAATCAGGTCGGACGGCTTGGCGGGCGGTTGGTCGGTCAAGGGAGCTTCTCCCGGATCGTGCGCAGGGGTGACTAGCGACACGCCTTACGCTATTCGAAGGTCCGCCCTAGTGATCGATGGCGCGGTTGCAGTCGGCTCCCGCGCCGGCATCTCAGGGCAACCTGCTTTTTCTGACGTTTCCTGACGTCGAACCATCCGACGATTGCCGGTGGAACGCAAAGCCCGATGGCGATCGGGATCACGGCCCAATTCCCGTGGCGTAACCTTGCGAGACCAGAAGGTGCGCGACAGCAGCCGACGCAGAAGAAGCCGATTGCAGCGGCGGTGCACTGGGGCGGCGGTCCAATCTGGTCCTTTGTTAATGCTCAATGCTCTCGCCGCTCGCTGGACAATCAGGGCGCAAATTGCAACCGTTCGATCTGCAGTTCCGGGGCCGGCCAATCGGCCGGCCCCGGGAGCTTACTCCTCAGAGCTCCATCTTCATCGGCTCGGGATAGTCAATGGAATCCATCGCCGGTCTTGGCGACGTGTGGCCATAGCCCGGCCGAGGCGAAGTGATAGGACATGCACCGGGGTCTTGTTGGCCGCGATCGTGTCGAGCAACTTCACCCGGTCTCCGCCGCCTGCTTCGGATCGGTGTCGTAGGAGAACTCCATCCGCGGCTTTTTCGAGCAACAGCACGGCGTGGTGCGTGAGATCGCCGAGGAAGGCGAAGGATTTGCCTGCCGACGTCACCATGAAGATGGTGTGACCCACGGTGTGGCCGGGCGCCGCGATCGCCTGCACGCCGGGCAGGAATTCCTGGCCGTCCTTGATGAACACGATGCGATCGCGCACCGGCAGCAAATTCTTGCGGGCGTGAACGCACGAAATCCTTCAAGCGGACTGCCGAGCTTGCCTTCATCGGTCCAGAAGTCGAAGTCGCTCTGGGTGATGTAGTATTGCGCGTTGGGGAATAACGGCTTGTCGTCGGCGCCGACGATGCCGCCGATATGATCGATATGGGCGTGCGACAGCACCACGGCGTCGATATCGCCCGGCTTGATCCCGGCTTCCGCCATGCTCTTCTGCTGGCGGCCCGTGGTCGGCCCGAACGCTTTCGACGTGCCCATGCCGGTGTCGAACAGGATCAGCTTGTCGCCGCGTGTTCACGATCGGCGAGTTCTGCTCGAGCACGACATTGTCAGGGATTGAGGAAGTTGTCGGAGAGCATCTTCCTCACTTCTTCATCGGGCACGCCAACGAAGGTGCCCTTGGGAGGGCCGAGCGGCAGCGTGCCGTCGGAGACCACGGTCACTTCGGCGTCGCCGAGAACGAAGCGGTGCCAGTAGGGCGTCTGCGTGCCGAGCTTTGGCGCCTTCGCCAGCGCACTGCCGCCGAGGTCGATGTGCTGAGACACGCCGAGTCCGCGCGCCGAGCGCAAGCAGAGACCGTCGCGAAACGATCTCGTCGTCATGCGTCTTCCTCCACTGATTTTTGATATTGCAGTACGTGCCCCGGACGGATTCATCCGTCGCTTACAGGCTGCGCCCGCTTCCGAAATTGGCAAGTGCGGAGGGAGAGCACGAGCAGGGATGTGAAAATGCGATGGCGCAGCGCAGCGTCATTTCGCGCCGCGGTTATCGGCCCGTTCCGACGGCCAGCGCCAGGGATCATCGAAGGCCGCGACGGCAAAGCCAGCCGTGCTGATGGCGGCGGCTAGGAAGATCGAGGGAATGTCGCTAGCGTGCCCGCGCGTGGTCAGATCCCGAATGGTCGTAAACAGCAACGCGATCAGCACGAAGGAGGCAGCCCTGAGGCTTGCCGCGTCGGGGGTGCCACCATCAGCGCAGCTCCCAGGAAGCCCGTGAGCGCGGCCGCCCAGCGTCGGATCGATACGCGTTCGCGAAAGACGAGGGCGGCGCCGGCCGTTACGGCGAGGGGCGTTTCCTCAGCGGTGTCGACCGTCGCCAGCGGCGGGTGGCGCAGACAGATCACGATGGACACCGGTGGCGGCGCTGCCGAGGCAGGATGCAAGCGCCGGAACCTCCTGCCAAACCACAAAACCAGCCAGGACCTCGCAAAGGATGATGAAGTCACAGAACGGCGCCACGACGGCGCGCAATGCGATGATAAGCCAATACGGACTGGCGGGCACCGCCGGGTTGGCGATCAACAGCAACAAGGCCGTTGGCGCTGGTGGCCAAGCCCAAAGTTGCCACGAGCGCAAAACCGACGCTGGAAATGCTAACGACGGCTGCGGCAACCCGGGCGATCACCGAGCGGTTGGGCATCCTATCTCGAGCCCACGGTCGGGTGAGGGCTGGGCAGCCGCTATCTGCAAGGCAGGCAAGTTGCAACCGATGGCGACAGTGCCGCTTTTTACCGGATTTGCTGGCACCGGGACGGCGGACGGCAGCCGACCTCAGCCGCCCGTCACGCTCATGTGTCGCGCGACGGCCGGCTGGCGCGTGCGCCGGTCGATGACGAAGTCGTGCCCCTTGGGCTTGCGCGAAATGGCCTCGTCAATGGCGCGACCAAGCAGCGTCTCATCGACGCTGGCGCGCAATGGCGTACGCAGGTCCGCCGCATCGTTCTGGCCGAGGCACATGTAGAGCGTGCCGGTGCAGGTCAGCCGCACGCGATTGCAAGTCTCGCAAAAGTTATGCGTCATCGGTGTGATAAAACCGAGGCGGCCCCCGGTCTCTTTGACGCGCACGTAGCGCGCAGGACCACCGGTGCGGAACGGAATATCCTCGAGCGTCCATTGCTGCATCAGACGGGAGCGCACGATCGAAAGGGGCAGGTACTGCTCGGTGCGGATCGCCGTCGATCTCGCCCATCGGCATGGTTTCGATCAGCGTCAGATCAAAACCGCGCGCATGGGCAAAGCGGACGAGGTCGTCGATCTCGCCCTCGTTTACACCTCTTGAGGGCGACCGTATTGAGCTTGACGCCGAGACCGGCCCGCGCCGCCGCGTCCAAGCCAGCCATGACCTGCGCCAAATCTCCCCAGCGCGTGATCGCCTTGAAGCGCCCAGCATCAAGGGTGTCGAGGGAAACATTGATGCGTTGAACCCCGGCATCCTTGAGTTCGGTGGCAAACTTCGGCAATTGGCTGCCGTTCGTCGTCAGAGTCAGCTCATCCAGTTGACCGCTCTTGAGGTGGCGCGCGATGGCACGGAACAACCACATGATGTTCTTGCGCACCAGCGGTTCGCCACCGGTTATTCTGAGTTTGCGCACCCCTTGCGAACAAACGCCGAGCACAGACGATCAAGCTCCTCCAAACTGAGGAGGTCGCGCTTTGGCAAAAACGTCATGTGCTCCGCCATACAGTAAGTACAGCGAAAGTCGCAGCGGTCGGTGACGGACACGCGCAAATAGGTCACCTGTCGATCGAAGGGATCGATCAATGGAGGCTCGAAACTATCCGTGCAGTCGTTCATCCAGCTTAGGCTCAGTTAGGCCGGTCCCAATCCATGGCGCTGAACATATATATAGTCTCGCGCTAGATTTCTCTACAGCGGAGCAGGATCCGCCAGCGCGGGCAGGGCCCATGCTTCAGGACGTACCCCTATGCGAATGAGCCGGAGGTGACCGATGAACGAAGATAAATTCAACATGTCCTTGCGAAAATTCTTGAAACAGGTCGGCGTCACCGCAGCGCGAGATCGAACGCATCGTGCGCGAGGAGAACCCCGGCGCCGGCAAACTGGCGGTCAAAATGGTGCTAACCGCCGCGGGAACTTCGCTCAATCACGTGATCGAGGCCAAACTCGACCTCGATTAGAGGCCCGCGAGACGAAAGAGGCCCGCAGGGACTGCGGGCCTCTTTTGGCTGTAAACCGGCGCTGCTCTTAGTGGGGTGGCCGCCGCGCCCCTCGCGGTCGAGTTGTTCCCAAATCGACTGTGGGACCTTGTCGGCGAAGGCCGAGGCTGCATAGCCCGACAGCACCGAGAGCGCCACAAGCGCCGATATGACCGTTTTCATCGCGATTCTTCCGGAATCTTCGAGCGTGGCGGACGCTTGCGCGGCTGGTCGCCTGGCGCTCGATACTCATACTTTGCTTCGTTAGTTGTGGTCGCGGTCGACCTGTTCGTAGAAGGTCTTGGCGTCCAGCGCGCTGGCGGAGCCGGCGACACCGGCGATGACCGAAAGTGCGACAATTGCCGACAGGATGGTCTTCATGGATCATTCTCCTTTCTTGGTATTTTCAGCGTTTAGTAGTGGTTGCGGTCGACCTGCTCGTAGAAGGTCTTGGCGTCGAGCGCACTGGCGGCGCCGGCAACTCCGGCGATGACCGAAAGCGCGACAAGTGCGGACAGGATGGTCTTCATGATCATTCTCCGTTTCTTGGTATCTTCAGCGATTAGTAGTGGTTGCGGTCGACCTGCTCGTAGAAGGTCTTGGCGTCGAGCGCACTGGCGGCGCCGGCAACACCGGCGATGACCGAAAGCGCGACAAGTGCGGACAGGATGGTCTTCATGGCTATGCTCCAGTCTTTTTCAGTCTTATGCAGCAGCGCTATGGCTGGGTGCATGACCCCATATGGCGCGGGTTTTGCAGTGCAAAAGAGCCTCTCACGGACGCGTGATGAACAGTGACCAATTGATATCCACGCGTGAGCGAGGCGTGAGTGACCGGCACGATTTATGGCCCTTTCCCGCCTTGACTTGGCAGCGACCGATGAATTGCTGCAGTGCAGAGGGGCCTTGCCGCGGTTTTGGCGTTCACGGGTCGGTGCAACAGGATCCAGGCGCAGGCGGGCCCGACCGGTCTGCCCCTTGGCGCGGCAGGCGCAGGTCCTGCCGATCGCCAGCCCCGCCCCATGCGCTCGATGGTCGGGCGCTTCCCCAAGGCTCAGGCTCATTGTCGGTTAACAAAGCACCCTTTCGCTAGGGGAGACGTGGGCGAGGTCACTCCACGAGCGCAGATGGCGTGATGTGAGGCTAAACAGCGCTGCCGGCGCCGCGCAGGGACCCTAAGCGGGAGGGGCTCACGACGCCGACCAGGCCGAGCGTGCCTTGCCGGAGAACGACGATAGATCGCCGAGCGAGACCCGCGCCAAGACCGGGGCACTTCCAGCGGGCTTTGTCGCCGCCGGCGCGCGGCGCCGCGGTTTGGCGGCAGGGCCCGCCCGATCCGGCTCCGGGCCGATCCATTGCCCCGGGTCCGCCATTGCCATGGGAGACAATCATCGATGACCGCACGCACTCGGCTGACGAAGCCCGTAGCGCCAGATGTCATTGCGCGCCTAAAGGCGGCAGCTGGGCCCGAGGGCTATATCGACGACCCGAGCGAGATCGAACCCTACTGCAGAAGCTGGCGCGACAATTGATCGGCAAGGTCCCGCTGGTCTTGCGACCACGGACGAGCGAGCAAGTTGCCGAGATCGTCCGCGCCTCGCGCGGCCGCGAACGTCGCGATCGTACCTCAGGGTGGTAACACCGGCTCTAACCGGCGCGGGCCAGCCGCACGCCGACATGAGCGAGGTCATCGTATCGCTGTCGCGCATGGATCGAATCCGCGCCATCGATGCCTTGAACGACACGATCACGCTCGACGCCGGCGTGGTTCTAAAGCAAGTGCAGCTGGCGGCGGAGCAAGCCGATCGATTTTTTCCCTTGAGTCTCGGTGCCGAAGGCTCCTGCCAAATCGGCGGCAACATCTCGACCAACGCGGGCGGCATTCAGGTCCTACGTTACGGCAACATGCGCGCGCTGGTGATGGGGTTGGAAGTGGTGCTGCCGGATGGTCGCATCTGGGATGGCTTGCGCGGGTTGCGCAAGGACAACACTGGCTATGACATGAAACAGGTCTTCATCGGCGCGGAGGGAACTCTGGGGATCGTTACGGGCGCGGTGCTGCGCCTGTTTCCAAAGCCTACGGCGACCGAGACGGCTTGGGTCGCCGTCGACAGTCCGGCCCTTGGTGTGGCTTTTGCTTGGGCACATGCTCGCCCGCATGGGTGATACGATCTCGGCCTTCGAGCTCATCGGCCGTCCTATCGTTGACTTTCTGCTGCAAGGCGTAGCGGGCCACGATGATCCGATGCGCGAGGTACACCCCTGGCATGTGCTGTTGAATGTGACGAGCCAGGGAGCGCCAGGCTCATTGTTCGGGCCCCTGAGCGAGGCTCTGGCAGAAGCTGGCGACCGCCGCCTCCTTCGCGACGCCCTGATCGCTGCCTCCGGAGCCCAAGCGGCCAGGCTCTGGAAAATTCGCGAAAACCTGGTCGAGGCCCAGGTTGCCGCCGGAGGCACAATCGCGCACGATGTTTCGGTGCCCCTATCGCGCATTGCGGATTTTATTCGCCGCGCCGATGCGGCGCTGGCCAAGGCCTATCCGGGCATCCGTCCCTGCGCCTTCGGTCACGTGGGTGACGGCAACATGCACTACAATTTAGTGCGTCCGCAGCACTGGGATGGCGCGCGTTATCAGCAGGAGCGCGGCAACATCAACCGCATTGTGCACGACATCATTGCCGAACTGGGGGTTCGATCAGCGCCGAGCATGGGATCGGCCGTGCACGGCTGGCCGAACTTGAACACTACAAGGGGGCGACCGAACTCGGCATGATGCGGACCATCAAGCTGGCACTTGACCCGCAAGGCATTATGAACCCCGGCAAGGTGCTGAGCGCTTGAAGTCGGCGGCGCCTTCTTCAGCCACCAGCCACCGCAGGGTTTCGTGCAGGGCAGACCTGGGTGAGAGTTGGCGACAGCGCCAAGCAGTGCCGCGCGCGGCTGGCAAATCGACCTCCGGGGCCCCCGGTAAATTCGGGTGGCGAGGGCTAGGTTTCGCGCTGCTCGCCAAGGCGGCACGCACAAGCAGAGCGTCCCCGCAGGCCTCTTGCTTGGCCAACAGGCCGGCCGCTAGGCTGTGCCAGCCGAGCACGGCAAGCTAGCAGATTGAAAGGGCGCCGCGGGTGAAGCCTCAAAGCACGCTCAAAGCAAGGAAGACACAATGAGGTCAACGGCCGAGCAGCCGCTGCCCCAACCTGCGCCGACTCACTTTGCCGACGCCGACGCTGCCCGCTCGGCGGCCTTGGCTTTCGATTTGCGACGATTGCCGGCGGACTACTTCGCCAATCCCTATCCTTACTATCATGCGTTGCGCGCGCACGCGCCGGTGCATCAGCTGCCCGACGGCAGCTATTTCCTGTCCCGCTATGCCGACTGCGCGACCGTCTACAAGGACGTGCGTCTTGTTCTCGTCCGACAAAAGCGCGAGTTTCGACCCAAGTACGGCGACAGCCTGCTCTATCAACATCATACCACCAGCCTCGTTTTCAACGATCCACCGTTGCATACGCGCGTACGCAGAATCATTGCCGGCGCCTTCACACCGCGCGCCATCGCCGACCTCGAACAGCCCGTGATCGACCTGGTCGACGCCTTGCTCGATCGTCTGGGTCAGCGCGGCGGTGGCGACCTCATCGCCGACTTCGCCGCGGCGGTGCCGGTCGAGGTGATCGGCAATCTGCTGGGCGTGCCCAGGAGGAGCGCGGTTCTCTGCGGGACTGGTCGCTTGCCATCCTGGGTGCGCTCGAACCTACGCTGACCCCCGAACTGCAACTGCGCGGCGAGTGCGCCGTGCGCGATTTCTCGACTATCTCAAAGGTCTGGTTGCCGACCGCCGTGCCAAGCTCGGCGATCCGGAACACGACGTGCTGACGCGGCTGATCCAGGGCGAGCAGAGCGCCGGGAAGCTGTCGGAACTTGAGCTGCTGCACAACATCATCTTTATTCTGAATGCAGGCCACGAGACCACCACCAACCTGATCGGCAATGGGCTCTACGCTTTACTCGAATGGCCGGAGGCCAAAGCCCAGCTGATCGCCAACCCGGCGCTGATCCGCTCGGCGATAGAGGAGATTTTGCGCTTCGAAAGCTCCAATCAGCTCGGCAACCGGGTGACCAGCGCGCCCGCCGAGATCGGCGGGGTAGCGTTGCCCGCCGGTACATTCCTCACCATTGGGATCGGCGCCGCCAATCGCGACCCCGCCGCGTTCTCAGATCCAGATTTATTCGACATCGCGCGGGAGGCGAACCGGCACCTGGCGTTTGGCTCGGGTGCCCACGTCTGTGCCGGCCTCAACATTGCACGCCTCGAGGGCCGCATCGCCATCGGCCGCTTGTTGGCGCGTTTCCCAGGCTATCGCCTGACCGGCGCGCCGGTTCGCGGCGGCCGCGCGCGCTTTCGGGGCTTTCTGTCGTTGCCTGCCTGCATCGGTTGACGCCCGGACGGATCGAGCGGGGCGCCGACCGGCGGGGCAGGCATGGCGAGCCCAGGCGATCTGGAAATTTACCTATTTGACCGAGGCGGGTGACCGAGGGCATTAGGGTCGGTCGGAAGGACCGAGCTTGGGGCAATGGGCGGCGAGGTGAGGCCGCCAAGCACTGTGGGAACACTGTCGATGCACGAGTACGACTACATCATCGTCGGGGCCGGCTCTGCCGGCGCCGCCCTGGCGGCACGCTTGAGCGAAGAGCCGCGCAATCGTGTGCTGCTCGTCGAAGCCGGGCGCGCCAGCCACCCCTATTCGCGCTTTCCCATCAGTTTCGGCCTCTTGATCAACGACGCCAGGGCCAATTGGCTTTATGCTCTCCGAACCCGAGGAGAACACGGCCAACCGCACAATTCCCGTTCCACGCGGCAAACTGCTCGGGGGTCGAGCGCGATCAACGGGCTGGTGTGGGTACGCGGCCAGCCGCTCGATTACGACACCTGGGCGCAGATGGGTGCGCGCGGCTGGAGTTGGCAGGAGGTGGCGCCGCTATTTCGACGCATAGAGAACTACGAAAAAGGCGCCGCGAACGGGCGTGGGGTGGGCGGTCCGTTGAGCGTGTCGGAGGTACCCGACCAAAATCCGCTCTATGATGCATTGTTCAAAGCGGCGGTCGCCGCCGGCTTCAAACTCAATTCCGACTACAACGGCGAGGACCAGGAGGGGGTGGTCAAGACGCAGGCCAGTATCTGGCGCGGGCAGCGTATGAGTGTCGCCCATTGCTACCTCAAGCCGGCGATGAAACGACCCAACCTGCACATCGTGACCGATGCCCCATCGCGACAAGTGTGCCTTGATGGGAAGCGATGCACCGGCATCACCTACCTGCGGCATGGCAAGCCGGTGGAGGCGCGGGCCCGCCGCGAGGTGATCCTGTGCGCCGGCGCCGTGGCCACACCGCAGCTGTTGGAACTCTCCGGGATCGGCAAGCCCGAGATCCTGAAAAATACGGCATCGACGTAAAGCACGCCCTGCCGGCGGTGGGCGAAAACTTCCGCGATCACCTCAATGCCCGCATCGTCTGGCGGGTGAAGGACCCCCGGGTGTCCTACAATCACAAGGCGCGCGGGCTGCGCGCGGCCAATGAAGTTTTGCGCTATCTCGTGACGCGCGGTGGCTTCTTCAGCCTACCGTCGGCGCCCCTATTGGCCTTTCTCAGGACGCGTCCCGAATTGGCAACGCCCGACGTGCAAATGCACCTGGTGCCCTACGCCATCAAGGATCCCAAGCAGCGCAAGCTGCAGGACTTCCCATCCATGACGGTATCGGTCTATCAGCTACGACCGGAAAGCCTCGGCTCCATCCACATCCGCTCGCCCGATCCCGAGGCGCAACCGGCAATTCGCTTCAATTTTCTGGCCGACCCCATCGATCAGCGCGCCATGGTCGACGGCTTCCGCATGATCCGGCGCATCGTCGGCGCCGAACCGTTGGACACGCTGCGCGGCGAGGAATATTCGCCGGGCCGGCAGGTAGCGACGGACGCGGAGATCTTGGCTTGGATCCGCAATAACTCGCAAACGGCCTATCACCCGATCGGCACCTGCCGGATGGGACGCGAGTCCAATGCGGTCGTGGATGAACGGCTCAAAGTTTATGGGCTCGAAGGCCTGCGCATCGCCGACGCCTCGATCTTTCCCACCATGCCGTCGGGGAACACGAACGCACCGGCAATCATGGTGGGAGAGAAGGCGGCAGACCTAATCCGAAGCGCGGCGTGAGCAAGGCCGGCTGTTACCCGGAACCTCGGCGAGAGGGTCTTGCCCCTGTGCCGTGCCCCGCCGCTCAAGGCGCTGCCGACCAAACCTCATCGATCGTCCTCACTCCTTGACCTGATGCACTTCGATGACGTTGCCTTCGGGGTCGTGGAAGAAGATCTGCTCCCAGCCTCGCATCGCCCAGGCGCCGTAGTCCGAATAGGGAATGCCCTTTTCCTTCAAGCGCTTCTTGAAAGCCTCGATATCGTCGGTGCGGAAGGCTATGTGGCCGCGCTCGACCGGGTTAATCGCCTGGCCGGTGCGAAAATTGATGTCCAAATCCTTCTCGGCCAAGTGAAACTGCGTCGTGCCATCCGTGCGGAAGGCGACCCGGCCGGGATAGCCGTCCTTGTCGAGTATCCGCCCCGCCTCCAGTGAAGGCTCCGGTTGAAGATCGAGCACGTCACGGTAAAAGGCATCGAGGGCCGGCACATTGGTCGAGCAGAAGTTGACATGGTGCAGCTTGATCTTCATGGGGTGCTTGGCTCCGGTCTTGTCAGTGGCGCCAGTGTAAGCGCGGCCGGCGTGCATCGAAAGCCGCGATCTCGGGCGCTTGTGTTCAGGCCCGAGTTTTCCTGGCGACGGCGGCTTGCTATGACTGCCCAAAATGATTGGGGGCCCCCGCGTGTCAGATCTAAAGAGCCTAATTCGCACCATTCCGAACTATCCCAAGCCAGGTGTGATGTTCCGCGACGTCACCACGCTGTTGGGCAACCCAAAGGGTTTCAAGGCGGCGATCGAGCAGATGGCAGCGCCGTTTGGCGATGCCGGTGTCGAAGGCGTGGCCGGCATCGAGGCACGCGGCTTTATTTTGGGCGGAGCCATTGCCGACCGCCTCGGCTGCGGTTTCGTGCCGATCCGCAAAAGGGCAAGCTGCCCTGGAAGACCATCGGTCAGGAATATACGCTTGAGTATGGCGTCGACATCATCGAAATGCACGAGGATGCCATCGATCCGGGCGAGCGCATCCTTATCGTGGATGATCTGATCGCCACGGGCGGTACCGCGGAGGCCGCAGCCAAGCTCATCAAGCGCTCGGGCGGCGAAATTGTCGGGGCGACCTTCGTCATCGACTTGCCCGGAGCTCGGCGGCGCCAAACGACTTGCCGCGCTCGGCATCAAGTGCCACGCGCTGATGGCATTCGAAGGGCATTAGGGACGGGCGAGGGGGCACCGGCAAGAGATGGGGCAGGCAACGGCGCGGCCTGGGAAACGGCCTCCTACACCGCCGACCCGTCCGATGTCTGACCGAAACACCCCTCGCTGCGACGTCCCGCCCCAGTGCCTCACGCTCCAGCCGGCGCTGTCGCGGACCAGGCAGCGCTCTCGACCGCAAGTGAGATGTTGCGGATTGTCGAAAACTCGCCATATAGCCTTGCGCCCGAGCAAGATGCTTAGCGAGCACGTGCTTGGATCGAGAGGCGTGCCATGATGGAGGCCGCATCGCCGCCGCCGTGGGCCTGCCGGCGCGAGGCAGCGACGCGGTGCTGGGCATCCCGCCTTCGCGGCGGCAGGCCCCTTTTAGCATTTTTGGAGGCGCTCGTGCATGAACATCGGCGGCAAGGCCTATCGGACGATCTGGGTCGCGGCGGACGGCTGGTCGGTGGAAATCATCGACCAGACGAAACTGCCGCACGCGTTGCATGTCGTGGCGTTGAGGACGCTTGAAGATACTGCGCGTGCCATCAAGACCATGCAGGTCCGCGGCGCCCCACTGATCGGTGCCACGGCAGCCTATGGCGTGTGCCTGGCCTTGCGGCAGGACAGCTCTGAGACCGCGCTTGCTCACGCCCTCGCGCTGATCGCCGAGCAACGCCCAACCGCCGTCAATCTGCGTTGGGCGCTTGCGGAGATGCGCGCGGCCGTAGCGCAACCTGCCGCCCGAGCGCCGGGTGGCGGCGGCCTATCGGCGGGCGGCAGAAATCTGCGATGAGGATGTTGAGACAAATCGGCAGATTGGGCGCAACGGTGCCAAACTCGTCCACGCCATTGCGGCGCGCAAATCACCGGGTGAGCGCGTCAACATTCTGACCCACTGCAACGCCGGCTGGCTCGCATGCGTGGATCGTGGCACGGCCCTGGCGCCGATTTACGAGAGCTGGGACGCAGGCGTGCCCCTGCATGTGTGGGTGGACGAGACGCGCCCTCGCAATCAAGGGGCCGCACTTTCGGCTTACGAGCTCGGCGCACACGGCGTGCCGCATACGATCATCGTTGACAATGCCGGTGGGCATCTCATGCAGCGGGGACTGGTTGACATTTGCTTTGTCGGCGCCGATCGCGTCACCAGCAATGGCGACGTCGCCAACAAGATCGGTACCTATCTCAAGGCCTTGGCGGCGAAGGACAACGACGTGCCGTTCTTCGTGGCCGTGCCGCACTCCACGATCGATTGGACGCTCAGCGCCGGCACCGATATCCCAATCGAGGAGCGCAGCGCCGACGAAGTGCTTATCATGACCGGTCGCAGTAGGGACGGACAGGTGTTGCCGGTCGAGATCGCCGCCGCCGGCAGCCCCGCGCGCAATGATGCTTTTGACGTGACGCCGGCGCGGCTCGTTACCGGGCTGATCACGGAGCGCGGTATTGGTCCTGCATCGGCGGAAGGTCTCATCAGGCTTTATCCCGAGGGTCCGGGATAGCAAGGCCTGTTGATTGCGCGGCGGGCTGCCGTCAAGACGCGCAGCCCGGGGCGCCCTGGCCATAGGCGGCTTGCGATCGGAATGGCGGCGATACCCGGCGCATTGGGATGCGGACGGGAGCTCGAGGCTAACCGGTCAGGCCGCCGCCAGGTGGGCTTGCGGCCGATGTCCACCTTTGATCTGCGTGCGATGCATGAGGCGCCGCGCCGACTGATCAAACGGATCGCGTCGGTGCATGGTCGAGCGATTGTCCCACAACAAGAGATCGCCCACGCGCCATTTGTGCTCGTAGCGCAGATCGGGCCGGTCAATATGGGCCCACAAGGCATCGAGCAGCGTTTCCGACGCCGCCGGGCTGAGGCCCTCAACGTAGGAATTGCGCCGCCGGCCGAGGTAGAGACTGGGGCCCCCGTCACCGGATGCCGGCACACCGCCGGATGCCAGGCACCGGGCGCCTTGTGCGGATCGTCGGTGGGCGCGACCCTTGGCGCAGGAAACCGCCGCTGTTGTAGGTGCCATCGTGCTTGATACGACGACCCCGCAGCTGTTCCTGCATGGCTTCGGGCAGTGCCGCCCATGCAGCTTCCATGCCGCAGATCCAGGTATCGCCGCCTTCGGCCGGAATTTCCAAGGCGTAAAGCATGGAGGCGTCGGGCGGCAGCTCCAAATAGCTCATGTCCGTATGCCATACTGCCTCCCCGGCCCCAAGCGCGCCGATCGGCTGGCCGCTGGCGTCGAGCACATTGGAGACGACGTAAATGTCCGGGTAGCCGGGCGGACTGAGGCGCCCGTGCTCCTGGTTCGGCGGTGGATCGAGCTCGCCAAACCTGCAGCTGAACCTTATGAGATCGTCATCTTCGATCTGCTGCCCGCGGAACAGCAGGGCCGCCCGCTGGTGCCAGACTTTAGCAATGTCAGCGAATTCCGCATCACTCAGGCGTCGCAGGTCCACGCCCAAGATCTCGGCGCCAACGGCGGGGGTCAAAAACTTCACCGCAACGGCCATGTTCGCCTCTCCCGATCGGGGCCTTCGAGCCTGCTCACTTCAACGCGCTTTACAACTAAAGGCAACGATAGCTGTGCAGGCGGCGAACGCAACCCTACGATCCCCGGGGAGCCCGTGACCCTGGGGCTCGTGACCCCTAGGGGCGCATAGGAAAGGTCCGCAAGCCCGGCGTTCGTAAGGGTTCAGCCAGATTGGCAAACTCGCACAGCAGCCGGCGCGTATCGCGCGGGTCAATGATTTCCTCGACCCAAAACGCTTCGGCCGTCCGGAACGGCGAGCGGAGTTGGTTGAGTCGCGCCTCAATCTCGGCCAGCTTCACCTGAGGGTCAGGCGCGGCATCGATTTCGGCGCGATAGGCGGCCTCGATTCCGCCTTCGAGCGGCAGCGATCCCCACCAGCCGGACAGCCAGGCATAGCGCAAGGCCAAGCGGCCGGCCGGCACGTGCGCCGCGCCGGCCACGCCGAAGGCATTGCGCACGATGATCGTGCACCACGGTACGCTCGATTGATTGATGGCAGCCATGGCACGTACGCCGTGCCGGATCGTGGCACTGCGCTCCGCCTCCAAGCCGATCAGAAAGCCGGGGCAGTCCGCCAGATACACGACCGGCAAATGGAAGGTCTCGGCCATGTCGACGAAGCGCACAATCTTCTGGCAGGCCTCCGCAGTCCACGCCCCGCCGTAGTGATACGGATCGCTCGCCAGGACCGCCACCGGCAACCCGTCCAGACGCGCCAGTGCGGTGATGATCGAGCGGCCGAACATGCGGCCGACCTCGAACAGGGAGCCGCTATCGACGACCGCCTCGATGATCGGACGCATGCGGTAGACCTTGCGCCGATCGTGCGGGATGACATTGAAAAGCATCTCCTCGCGCCGATCGGTCGGATCGCTGCGGTCGCCTCGCGCGGCGACGTCATAGGCCGACGCCGGCAGATAGGACAGAAAGCGACGGGCGCATTGAAACGCCTCTTGCTCAGTCTCGACGGCGTGATCTACCGCACCGGCGCGACACTGGACCTCCCAGCCACCGAGCGTCTGCTTATCGAGCTGCTGGCCAGCCCGCGCCACCACCGGGGGCCCAGCCACGAACATCGCCGAAGTGCCCTTCGTCATCACCGAATAGTGACTGGCGGCAAGCCGCGCGGCGCCCAGACCCGCCACCGAGCCCAAGCCGAGCGCCACCACGGGCACAGTGGACAAGGTCTCGGCCAGCAGTTGAAACCCGATGCTCGACTGGCCGAGCCCGCCCGGCAAGTTGGCCCGACCCGAGGTTTCGATGGTCTTGACCGAGCCGCCACCGCCGGAGCCCTCGATGATGCGGACAATCGGCAGCCGCAGCTGGCCCGCCATGCGCTCCGCCAAGATCGGCTTGGTCGGGATGGTCGCGTCGGCAGATCCTCCGCGCACCGTGAAGTCGTCGCCCACGACGACCACGGGGCGCCCTCAATGTGGGCCCGGCCCATCACGCAGTTCGAGGGCGTAAGTCTGGAGCAAGCCGCCGGCCGCATCGTAATCGGCTTTGCCAGCAATGGCGCCGATCTCGTGGAAGCTGCCGGCATCGATCAACGCCTCGATGCGCTCGCGCACGGTGAGCCGTCCACCTTCATGTTGGCGGCGCACCTTGTCAGGCCCGCCCATTTCACGCGCCATGCGCTCGCGCGCCCTGAGCTGGTCGAGCTCTTCCTGCCAGTTCATCCCAGTTGCCCTCGGAAGTTGCTTCTCAAGCAACGCAAGGTGCCGACGGCCGTCAGCGCGGCGGCCTCCTCGGCGTCGACGCCTAGCAGCGGCGCATCCAACAGGGCAGCCTGGACCGCATCGCCATTTGCCCAGATGCCATTGGCGAGCCACGGGTTTGCCACCTTGCAGCCGCGACCTATGCGCTTTCGGTTGCAAAGGGCGATCATGATGCCGGCGGCAAGGGCGACACCGGCGCGACGATCGCCCTGCGCGGGCATGCTGACATCCGGCGCGGCCCCATCGTAGCGCGAGCCGTCGTAAAGGCCCGAATGCGCGAAATAAGTGTTGGTGTCAAACCGCATCTGATCAGCATCGGCGCCCGCTTCCCCGTAGCCTGTGAAGGAGGCGTAAATCAAGCGCGGATTGACGTTGGCCACGCCCTCATAGCTGAGGCGCAGATGCATGCGCGAGGCCGCCCGGTATTTGGTTATCAGCACATCCGCCGAAGCAACCTGGCGATCGAATGCGGCGCGCGCTGCAATATTCTTGAGATCGATGGCCAGCGGCTCCCTGGTGCTGCGCCATAAGCTTCCCCGGGTTTCAATTGTCGCTTTTTTGTTGCAAGCCTGAAGGGCTGCGCCCGTTGGGTCAAGGCCTTAGGCGGCGAGCTCGGGCACCAACCACAGGGGCGGCTCGCCACGCTCGACTCGCTCCACGTTGTCGAAGGCGTTACGAAAGCGGGCGACGTGATTGTCCCAAGTGGGTCCGGCAAAGTGCGCGGTTAGGACGACGTTGTCGAGCTTGAGCAGCGGGTGGTTCGACGGGGGTGGCTCTTGCGCGAACACATCGAGACCTGCGCCGAACAGCTTGCCGGCGCTCAGCGCCTCACATAGGGCCCCTTCATCGACCACCGGGCCCCGCGCCGTATTGATCAAGATCGCCAGCGGCTGCATCAGTGCCAATTCTTCCGTGCCGATCATGCCGCGCGTGGCGGCATTGAGCGGCACGTGCAGGGAGACGACGTCTGAGGTCTTGAGCAGTTCACGCAGCAGGCGGAAACGCACACCCAGCGCATCTTCGGCGTCCTCGCTCAGCCGCCTGATGTCGTAGTACTGCACCCGCATGCCGAAGGCCCGCGCCAGCTGCGCCGCCTTTTTGCCGATAGTGCCGAGTCCGACGATGCCAAGCGTCTTGCCGTAAAGCTCATACATTCGCGGCGCCGGTCCGTTACCGCGCCAACGTCCGGCGGCCACATTGCCGTGTTGCCAGATGACCTTGCGCGACACCGCCAGCATTAGCATGAGGCTATGCTCGGCGACCGAGATCGCATTGGCCCCGCCGTTGTTGCACACCGGAACCTTGGCACGCCGCGCCGCTTCAAGATCGACGTTGTCGTAGCCGGCGCTGAGGAGCTGCACGAGCCTCAAGCGTGGCGCGGCGCGATAGAAGGCATCGGGCATCGCAACATTGGGATAGCACACCATGTAGTCCATGGCGGCGAGGGCTGCCTCGAACTCCGGGGCCGTGTGCGAAAGCAACGCCAGTTCGAAACCGCGCGGCGCCAGATCGCGGGCGATCGCGCCCGCATCGGCCGATGGCGGCACCAGTACAATTTTCGGCATTCATACCTCTCCGATCGGATGGGATACCTAGGCGGCCGAGACCGAAGAGATTATGCACCAATCCCGACACCAGATGCCAACCGGATGTCCGCACGGGCCACCCGGCACGCGCCAGGCGCAAAGAGGCCTGTCCAGGGGAGACACCCGCGCGCGCCGGAGGCGAACATGTGCGGCGGCGTTGCGGCTGATAGGCCGGGCCGGCCACGCTCGGGACTGCAAGTGAGCGACAATAGAAAAAGAAGCTGGCCCGAGTGGTTCAGTTCGCCGATCGCACACGGGGACAGCGCGCCCCGTTGCCGCGATGGGGGACGGCAACGGGGCGGCGAGCTGACGATCAGATCGAGCCAACGGCCCGTCCTCGCTCAACCGTACACGCAGAAGCGATAGCGCTTCCACCAGTACGGGCTTCCGGTTTCGAGCGCGCGCAACTTCAACCAGTGGCAGGAGCTGCCGTAGCCGTAATAGCCGGGACCGCCACCGATCAGGATGCGAACGCCATGGCGGTGATGATGATGGCCATGCGCCAGCGCGATGGAGGTGAGAGGCCCGGTCAGCAGGACGGCGGCGCCGAGGATCAAGGCGGATGCTTTGCAAGCGCTGAGTTTGTACGAGGTCATGACTGCGAACTCCTTGGGTTGACTGTTGGCCGGGAGGTGCCGGCCGCATGCCCGGTAGTCGCGGCAGCGGCGAAGAAGGTTCAAGGGAACGAAAAGATTTTTGCATCCACCGTCGGCGGGCGGCAATTTGGCCGGCGCTGGTGGCGCCGGTTACCCCAAACCTTGCCTGCCCATGATAACGTGACGGCACCGCGCTGGCGGCCGCGGCGGAAGCGGGGCAGGTCGAGCTATTTTTGCAAACTCATGAACCATTGATCATGTCGGAGCGACAAAAGGCATGCGAGACGTCGGCCCTGGCGGCGGCGCCATGAACGAAAAAGCGCACGATGCGCAACTCATGGCGCGTATCGCCGCCCAGGACCAGGCGGCTCTGCGCGGGTTGTACGCGCGACACCAAGCCCGCGTCTTTCGCTTTCTCCTGCGTCTGGTGCGTCAGGAGGCGATCGCCGAGGAGCTAACCAATGAGGTGTTTTTGTAGGCCTGGCGCAGTGCCGGCACCTTCGAGGGAAAGGCCAGCACCGCCACCTGGCTCTTGTCGATTGCGCACCATCGCGCCGTCAGCGCCCCTGCGCCGCCGCAGGGAGGAGAGCTGGAGCGAGGAGGAAGCCGCCGAGATCGCCGATGCGAAGGATAGTCCCGAAGTCGAGCTACAGAAGACCGACAAGGCGGCGATCCTGCGGCGGTGCCTCGAGCAGCTGTCCCCCGAGCACCGAGAAGTCATTGATCTCGTTTACTATCACGAGATGTCGATTGGCGCAGTAAGCAGCATTGTTGGCATACCGGAGAGTACGGTAAAGACCCGCATGTTTTACGCCCGCAAGCGGATGTCGGAGCTATTGAAAAGCGCTGGGGTGGATCGAGGTTGGCCATGAGCGAGGACGAGACGGCGCTCTCTGAGCGCGAAAGAGATCCGAGATGCTCCTGCCCTGGTACGTCGGCGGCACCCTCGATGCGACCGACCGCGATCGCGTGGAGCGCTATCTTGCCCACCATCCCGAGGTCCGCCGCCAGCTCGACCTCATCCGTGAAGAGCGGCATGAGACCATCCTCGCCAACGAGGCGTTGCCAACGCCGTCGGCGGTGGCACTGGAGCGCTTGATGGCCTCCCTGCCCGTGCGCCGGCCCGGCCTGCTCGGGCGGTTGCTCGCAAGCGAAGGCTACCGCGCCGTCGCCGAACTGTTTACTCCGCCGACACCGCGGGCGGTGCGCTATGCCGCCTATGCGGCGGCCTGCCTGCTGCTCGTGCAGAGCCTCGCCATCACCGCGCTGCTGGTTGAGGGACAACGGCGGCGGCTATCAGACCGCGGCTGGAAAGGACGGCGGGGAGGGTCTATCCTTCTTCGTCGCTTTCACCGACACGGCTTCGACCGCTGACCTCACCCAGCTGTTACAGGACTTCGATGCCCGCATCGTCGATGGACCGAAGCCGGGTGGCATCTATCGAGTCAAGGTACGCATCAGCGACCGCTCGCCGGTGGCGGCAGACGCCCTGCAGCGCCGACTCGCGGAGCGGCGCGATGTCGTGCGCCTCGTGCTACCGGCCAAGGAGTAATTGGTCATGTCTCGCCTTCTGCACACCTTCGCCCTCAAGCTGCTTCTTATCTTCGCAGCCGTTGCGGGCGCTCGGTGTCCTCGCGCTCATCATCACCGCCGCCGCACCGGCGAGCGCTGGCGAAGCGCTTCGGCGGTGGCCGGTTTCCTCGTTCAAGGTTGGCCAGGCGCTTCAGCCCCGCCTCGGTCGCCAGCACAGCAAGACAAGCCCAGCAGGGCTCGAGGGCCGCGATCGTCGCGGGTCGGACAAGCGCATCGGCAAGGCGCGCAGGCCGTACCTGCCGCCGATCGTCACCATCCCCGCTCAACCTCCTGCTGGCGGCAATGATTTCGGCAATGTGCCGCATCGCTCGGAGCACGCGGCAACTTCCCAGGCCCGATCGCAATCGGTTCCGCGCCAGGTTCTGATCGTCTTGGACCAGAACCAGTCGGACGACCTTTCCGTTGAGCTTGCGCGCAGGCACCGCCTGGAGCGCAAGCAATCGCAGCTCATGCCGCTGCTCGGCGGTCGCTGCGAACTCTACGAGGTGCGAGGCAACCGCTCCCTTGCGCAGGTGATGGCCACCTTGCGGCGGGATCCGCGGGTTCGGCTGGTGCAGGCCAACTTCCGTTATCGCGCGCAGGCGGCAACGACGAGCCCGCAAGCGGTTCTGCCGCAATACGCGCTGGAGAAGATTGCCTTGCCACAGGCACACGAGCTTGCGCGCGGTCGGGATGTCGTTGTTGCCGTGATCGATTCCGCCATCGACCAGACCCACCCCGACCTCGCTGGCGCGATTTCGCCAGCATTCGACGCCGTCGGTGCTCCAGATCGCACGGTCGGTTTCCATGGCACGGCCGTGGCCGGCATCATTCGCGCGCAAGGCGTGGTTGCAGGTGCGGCGCCGCAAGCCTCGATCTCTAGCCGTGCGCGCCTTCCACGTGCGCAATGCCGGGGAGGCGGCGGAAACCACCTCGTGGACCTTGTTGCGCGCCATCGAATGGGCCGTCGAGAACAAGGCCAACGTCCTCAACTTGAGTTTTGTCGGCCCAAAGGACGACACGCTGCACCTGGCCCTGCGATCGGCAGCCGCGCGGCGTGTCATTGCCGTTGCCGCGGCCGGCAACAACGGGCCGAAGGCGGCGCCCGTCTATCCGGCCGCCTATCCGGAGGTGATCGCCGTCACGGCGGTCGACGCCAAGGATCAGCGCTATGCCCAAGCCAATCGCGGCAGTTACATCGCTTTTGCCGCTCCCGGCGTCGACATCTTGGCCCCGGTCGAAAGAGGCAAGCACTCCTATCTTTCGGGGACCTCCTTCGCCACGGCCTACGTCAGCGGCATCGTTGCCCTGCTACTCGAGCGCAATCGTGATTTGGATACCGGCGCGGTCGTCGACCTCATGACGGCGGGGGCGGAAGATCTGGGACCGCAGGGCCGTGACGAGGATTTTGGGCTTGGCCGTGTCAACGCCTATGCGTCGCTGAAGGCGCTGGAGCAGATGGGCAGCGATCACCGTCGCTAACGCCTATTGGCAGTGGCTACCGAGCACGACAGGGAGGTCGCGAGGTGGAATTCGACACCATCCTGGTCGAGCGGATGGGTGCCGTCGCGCGCCTAACGCTCAATCGTCCCGAACGCGCAAACGCCTTGAGCCAGGCCATGCTCGCCGAAATCGGCCAAGCCCTGGACGCGCTCGAGGGTGATATTGACGTGCGCGCCATCATCGTCCGGCGGCGCGGGCTCGACTTTTTCTTCCGGCTTCGACCTGAAGGAGCAGATGCAGCGGCGCCCGAGGGGTGCGGCGCAGTGGCAGCCGATCCTGCGCAAGGATTTCGACACCATCATGCGGTTCTGGCACTCCCCCAAGCCCACTATTGCCGCCGTACGCGGGCCGTGTCTCGCCGGGGCCTGTGAGCTGGCGCTTGCCTGCGACATAACCATCGCGGCGCGCGACGCCGTCTTCGGCGAGCCGAGCTCAAATTCGGCGCCGGCATCGTGGTCATGATCCTGCCATGGCTCGTGGGACCTAAGGTTGCCAAGGAGATCATCCTGACCGGGGAGGATCGCATCGATGCGGACCGTGCGCTTGCAATCGGCATGATCAATCGGATCGTACCCGCGAAAGACCTGGACGATACCAGCCTTCGGCTCGCTCGCCACATTGCCGTCATCGATCCCAAACTCGTGAAAGAAACCAAGCGTGCCATCAATCGCGCGCTCGAGGCGCAGGGCCTGCTGACTGCCCTTGAAGACGCGCTCGCCATCGATCTTGGCATCGAGGCCGAAGGCTCGGCGGACAAGGCCAGCTTTATGGAAATCGCCCACCGCGACGGCTTGAAGGCCGCCCTTGCCTGGCGCGACGCCCGCTTTCCCCGAGGTTGATCATGACCGCAGAGCTGGCGCGACAATTGCAAACCGCCCTCAAACAGACGCCTCAAACAGACCGCCCTCAAACAGACTGCCCTCGACCAGGCTGCGCTGCCCGAACAAGCCGCGCGCGGGCGACCGGCGCGCAGCCGAACGCTAAGCGCAATCGAGGGTGCCGGCGGCGTCCTGCTGACCGCCGACCAGGTCCAGTTGAAAGCGGAGGCGATTGCGCGCGCGCTCGTTGCAAACACTATCGCGCCGGGCGAGCCCGTGCTTTTGCCGAATGGCCAACGCCCCTCGACCTGGCTGCGCTGCTCGGCACCTGGCTCGCCGGTGGCGTGGCCGTACCCTACAATTCAGCCGCGACGCCGGCGAGTGTGGCGGGCATTCGACAGGCGACGGGTGCACGTCTCAGCGTGTGGGGTGAACGCGTCGAGCCGATATCGCAGCAGCAGCCGGCACCGCGCGAACTGTTACGCGAGGCCGCCTTGATCGTGTTCACATCGGGTAGCACGGGCAAGCCGAAGGGCGTCGTGTTGGCGCACCAACGGTTGGCGCGAAAACTCGAGGTCCTCGATCGGTTGCTGAAATTCTCCGCTGACGACATCGTCATCGTTCCCCTGCAGCTCAGCTTCATCTTCGGTATCTGGGTCAGCTTGCTCTCGATCTTGAGCGGGGCGCATCTCGTTTTGATGCCGAAGTTCACCGCCGCCGGCCTCGCCAACAAGCTGGCCGAGGGCGCCAGCGTCCTGGCCGTTGTCCCCACCATGCTGCGAGCGCTGCTGGCGCAATCGCCACCACCCCCGGCGTCCAGTCTGCGCAGCCTCCTGAGCGGTGGCGAGAGCATCGGTCACCAGCTTGCCAGCGGCCTGCGCGATGTCTTTCCGCGCACGGAGATCTATGATCTTTACGGACTGACCGAGACGGGTTCGTGTGATTTCTGTCTCCCGGCACGGGAGTTCGCCGCCAGCTTGGGCTCGATCGGGCGTCCGACGGCGGAGGTGCATTACCGCATCGTCGATGCCGATGGAGCACCAGCAACGCCCGGCGCGGCCGGCGAATTACTGCTCAAGACCCCGTTCGACATGCTGGGATATCTCGATGCTCCTGACCTCAGCGCCGCCGCCTACGTCGAGGGGTATCTGCGCACGGGCGACCAGGCGAGGTTGCGCCCCGACGGCCGGGTCGAGATCGTCGGACGCTTGAAGGACATCATTTCGCGGGGCGGCAACAAAATTGCCCCCGCCGAGATCGACGCCCTGCTAGTGCGCCATCCACAGGTGACCGGCGCTGTTTGCGCCGGCATCGCCGATCCGCGTTTGGGCGAGGCGATTGCCGCCATTGTCACCGTGACGCCCGGTGCGGAGTTGACGCCCAATGCATTACGTCACTGGACGGCGCAACGGATCGAGAAGTTCAAGGTTCCCGACGTCATCTTGATCTGCGACGCCTTGCCCACAGGCAGCACCGGCAAATTGAGCCGCGCCGCGGTCGCGCGCCTCGTTCTGGCCGCAAGCGACGAGACTCAAGGCGCCTTGCGCTCCCCTGCGCCTTAAAACAGGCCCTCGATTTGGCCCTGTTCGTTGAGGCGAATGCTATTGGCGGCTGGCACGCGCGGCAGGCCAGGCATGGTCATGATCTCGCCCGTGATCACCACGACGAACTCGGCACCGGCAGAAAGCCGCAGCTCCCGGATCGGTACCAGGTGTCCGCTCGGCGCCCCACGCTTGTTGGGATCGGTCGAGAACGAATATTGTGTCTTGGCCATGCAGACGGGCAGATGGCCGTAGCCTGCGTCCTGCAACTCCTTGAAGCGGGCCTCGATCGCCCCGTCGCAGGCGATGTCGGCGGCATGGTAGATCTCCGTGGCAATGGTCTTGACCTTGTCGCGCAACGGCAGCGCATCCGCATAGAGCGGCTTGAACTTGCCTGTCCGCTGTCAGCGACCTCAACCACCTGGCGCGCCAGGGCCTCGATGCCCTTGCCACCATCGCCCCAGTGCGTGCACACAAACGCCTTGCTGCCGGCGCTTTCGGCAGCCTGCATCACCGCTGCCATTTCGGCGTCGGTGTCGGTGATGAAGCGATTGATGGCGACAACCGGCGGTACGCCGAATTTACGCACGTTTTCCAGGTGTCGCTTGAGATTATCGCAACCCTTGGCGACCGCGGCGCTGTTCTCGTGCTTGAGATCGTCCTTGCCGACGCCGCCGTGCATTTTGAGGGCGCGCACCGTGGCAACGATCACCGCCGCTGCCGGATTGAGACCGGCCTTGCGGCACTTAATGTCGAAGAACTTTTCCGCCCCCAGGTCGGCGCCGAAACCGGCTTCCGTCACGACGTAGTCACACAGTTTGAGCGCCGTGCGCGTTGCCAGCACCGAGTTGCAACCGTGCGCAATATTGGCGAACGGCCCGCCATGGATGAACACCGGATTGTTCTCCAGGGTTTGTACCAAGTTCGGCATCAGTGCATCCTTGAGCAACACGGTCATGGCACCGTCGCCTTTGATGTCGGCCGCCTTTACCGGTTTGCGGTCGCGCGTATAGCCCACCACGATGTTGCCGAGCCGCCGCTCGAGATCCTTCAGATCCAGCGCCAGGCAGAGGATGGCCATCACCTCGGAGGCCACCGTGATGTCAAATCCATCCTCGCGCGGGAAGCCATTGGCCACCCACCCAGCGAGTTCACTATCGAGCGCAGCGCACGGTCGTTCATGTCCATGACGCGTCGCCACGCGACGCGCCGGCTGTCTAGTCCCGTGGGATTGCCCCAGTAGATTTGGTTGTCGATCAGGGCCGAGAGCAAGTTGTGGGCGGAAGTGATGGCGTGGAAGTCGCCGGTGAAGTGCAGGTTGATGTCTTCCATCGGCACCACCTGCGCATAGCCGCCGCCGGCCGCGCCGCCCTTCATGCCGAAGCAAGGCCCAAGCGAGGGTTCGCGCAGGCAGCTCATGGCCTTCTTGCCAATGCGGTTGAGGCCGTCCCCGAGCCCGACCGTCGTCGTGGTCTTGCCCTCGCCGGCAGGCGTTGGGCTGATGGCGGTCACCAGGATGAGCTTGCCGTCATTGTGCTTTTGTGCCGCGTTGATGAAATCGAACGAAACCTTGGCCTTGTACGGGCCGTAGTTGAGCAGCGCATCGGCGGGAATGCCGATCTTTTTGCCGACCTCCGCGATCGGCTTCAGCTTTGCCTCGCGCGCGATTTCGATATCCGACTTCACGGCCATGACTTTCCCTCCACAGAGTTCGCGCGAGTGCTGAAGATTTAAGTGCTGGATTTCGCCGTAGCCGCAGCGAAAACGTCGCCCGCCTTGATGCCGACCGACGTCGCCCACTCGGCGGCTGCGACCTTCTTGCCGTCGGCGCCGCGCACGCGCTTGGCCTGGATGGCACCATCGGCCGCGGCGATCGTCATGCCGTTGGCATCGAGGCTGAGGATCTCCCCGGCTTGCCACGAGCCGATACTTTGCTCGAGTCGAAAATATCAACCTTTTGCCCGTTGACGACACCCCAGGCTCCCGGCGCCGGATTCGCGGCTCGGATGAGGTTGTAGACTTCGGCCACAGGCTTGGCCCAGTCGAGCTCGGCCACGTCCTTCTTGAACCAGCTCTCGTAGGTCTTTTTGGCGTGATCCTGCGCCACCCTGGGTGCCTTGCCCGCGCGCACGAGATCGACGCTTTCCAGCATGGCATCTACGCCTAGGGGAACAGCTTCTTGAAGTACACATCGCCCAAAGTCTCATCGGGCCCGATCTCGACCTTCTTTTGCAGCAAGATCGGACCCTCATCCAGTCCCTCGTCGGGCCAGAAGATCGACAGCCCAGTCCGCTCCGGCCCATGGCGATGGGCCAGTTGATCGAGGAGGGACCGCGGTGCAGCGGCAATAGCGAGGGATGATACTGGATGGTGCCGAGCTTGGGAGCATCGAGCACCGGCTGGGGTACGAACAGCGTCACGTAGGCCATCACGCACAGGTCGGCGTTGGCCGACTTCATGAGCTCGAGCGCCTCCGGCGTTTTCCAGCTCTTTGGGCTGGTGCACGGGCAAGCCCTTATCCTTGGCAAACACCTTGAGCGGGTCCTCGGCACGACCCGCCTTATCGGGCGCGCAGAACACCGCCACCAAATTCTCCTTGCGCTCGATCAGCTTTTCGAGCACGGCCTTGCCGAAGGCTTCCTGCCCATGCACTACGATCCGCATCACCATGCCTCCGCTCGCGTTCACTCTCTGCCGCGGTCGCGGCGAGAGTGGGAAGAGCTACTCCGCCGCCTGTTTTTCAGCGCTGCGGTGGCGCCGGCGCGTGCCAGGGCCACGATATCATCGGACGAGCAGCCGAGTTCGGCGAGCACCTCGTCGGTATGCTCGCCCAACAGCGGTGAGCGCTTCACATCGGAGGGCGATGCCGACGGCTTGACCGGATTGCCGATCGACAAGTACCTGCCGCGGCTCGGATGGTCCACCTCGACAGATGGTACCGGTCGCGCGCAGCGGTGGTCCTCCGCCAATTCCTTCATGGACAGGATCGGCCCGCATGGGACGTCGTATTTGTTCAAGATCTCCATGGCCTCGAATTTGCTTTTCGTCATCGTCCACTGTTCGATGCGCGCAAAAATCGCATTGAGGCGCGGCAGGCGCGCCGCCGGCTTGGCATAGTCAGGGTGCGTTTTCCAGTCCGGCTCACCGATCACGTCGCAGATCGTCTCCCAGACGGGAGCTTGCGTGATGAAGTAGATGTAGGCGTTGGGATCGGTCTCCCAGCCTTTGCATTTGAGGATGCGGCCAGGTTGGCCTCCACCGGAGTCGTTGCCCGCACGCGGCACCGCATCGCCGAACGGAATGCCTCCCCGTACTGGCTGTATTCCGTGAGCGGCCCGTGCGCGAGGCGCTGCTGATCGCGCCATCTTCACGCGCGCGAGGTTGAGCACGCCATCCTGCATGGCACAGGTGACCCGCTGCCCCTCGCCGGTCATGGTGCGGTGATAGAGCGCCGTGACGATGCCGAGCGCGCGAGATGCAAGCCGGTGCCGCTATCACCGGATCTGTGCGCCAGTCACCAGCGGCGGCCCATCCCGGAAGCCGGTCGTCGAGGCCGCGCCGCCAGTGCACTGGGCCACGTTTTCATAGACCTTGCAATCCTCGTACGGACCCGGGCCGAAGCCTTTCACGGACGCATAGATCATGCGCGGATTGAGCTCGTGGATGCGCTCCAGTGTCAAACCCATGCGATCTAGCGCGCCTGGCGCAAAATTCTCGACCAGCACGTCGCATGCCTTGACCAGCCGTTCGAGGATCTCCATGCCTTTCTTGTTCTTGCTGTCGATCGTGATCGAACGCTTGTTGTGGTTGAGCATGGTGAAGTAGAGCAGATCTGCGCCCTTGAAGTCGATCAGTTGGCCGCGCGTGATGTCGCCAACGCCTGGCCGCTCCACCTTGATGACGTCGGCGCCGAACCAGGCGAGTAGTTGTGTACAGGTCGGACCCGACTGCACGTGGGTGAAATCGAGAATGCGGACGCCTTCGAGTGCCTTACCCATTGCTTGCTCCACTATTTCTTTCACCACGCTCTGCGGATTGAGGTTGCCGATGCGGCCGCTTTCGCTGCCGGCGGCCGGATCGATCGCCGCGTTGATGAGGGTTGGCTTGCCGGAATCCATGCGCCTTGTCGACGGCACGCTTGAGTTCGTCCGGCGTCGTGGCATGTACGCCGACGCCGCCGAACGCTTCCATCATCTTGTCGTAGCGCGAATCCTTGACGAACACGGTCGTTGCCGGATCTGAGCCGCCGGCCGTGTTGAGGTCGGTGCCGCGGTAGATCCCGTTGTTGTTGAAGATGACGACGCAGACCGGCAGGTCGTAGCGGCAGATCGTCTCCACCTCCATGCCCGAGAAACCGAAGGCGCTGTCGCCCTCAACGGCGAGCACGGGTTTGCCGGTTTCGATCGCCGCGGCGATGGCAAAGCCCATGCCGATGCCCATCACGCCCCAGGTGCCGACGTCGAGCCGCTTGCGCGGCTGATGGCATGTCGATGACGCCGCGCGCCAGATCGAGCGTGTTGGCACCTTCGTTGACGAGGATGGCATCGGGCCGCTCCTTGATGACGGTGCGCAACGCTCCGAGCGCGGCATGGAAATCCATCGGGCGCCGAATTCTTCATGAGCCTCGGCGCCAGCTTGGCGACGTTCTCTTCCCGCTTCGCCTTGACGGCGGCGATCCAGTCGGCCGGCGGCGCCGGCCACTTGCCGTCGATGCCCTCCAGCAGCGCCGACACGCACGAGCCGATGTCACCGACCACGGGCGCCACGATCTCGACGTTGGTGTCCATCTCCTTGGGCTCGATATCGATCTGAATGAATTTCTTCGAACGCGGTGCACCCCGGTCTTGCCTTTGCCGTGCGACAGCAGCCAGTTCAGGCGCGCACCGACCAGCATCACGACGTCGGAGTCCTTGAGCACCGTCGAGCGCGCGCGCCCCGGCGCACTGCGGATGCGTGTCGGGCAGCAGGCCCTTCGCCATGCTCATCGGCAGGAACGGAATGCCGCTCTTCTCGACCAGCGGCGCGGATGTCGATCATCGGCCTGCGCGTAGGCGGCACCCTTGCCGAGGATGATCAGCGGGCGCCTGGCGCTCTTGAGCACCTCGAGCGCGCGCTTGACGGCGGCCGGCGGCGGGAAGCTGCGCCGGCGCCGCGATCGATGACCTTGACGAGGGACTTCGCGCCCGCCTCTGCATCCATCACCTGCGAGAACAGCTTGGCCGGCAGATCGAGATAGACGCCGCCTGGACGACCGGAAACGGCGGCGCGGATGGCGCGCGCCACGCCGATGCCGATGTCCGCGGCATGCAGCACGCGGAAGGCCGCCTTGCAGAGCGGCTTGGCGATGGCCGAGCTGGTCCATCTCTTCGTAGTCGCCCTGCTGCAAGTCGACGATCTCGCGCTCGGACGAGCCCGAGATCAGGATCATCGGGAAAGCAGTTGGTCGTGGCATTGCGCCAGGGCGGTCAGGCCGTTGAGAAAGCCCGGCGCCGACACGGTGAGGCAGATGCCGGGTTTCTTCGTCAGGAAGCCGGCGATTGCCGCGGCATTGCCGGCGTTCTGCTCGTGCCGGAACGAGAGAACGCGAATGCCCGCGGCCTGCGCCATGCGGCCAAAGTCCGTGATCGGGATACCGGGCACGCCATAGATCGTGCTTGATACCGTTGAGCTTGAGCGCGTCGATGACGAGATGAAAGCCGTCCGTCAGCTCCCGCTCGTCTGACTGCATTGGCATCTGCTGCGGACATTGCCTGTCCTCCCTCAAGAATTTGCTCTGCGCTCGGTTCCGACGCGCCGGGCTGCCTGGCGCGCGCGCGCCATCGGCGCGATTGTGGTGCGCGCCGAAGGTCTCGGCGCTCGGCGTTGCTTGCTGCCGCTTCAGCCGCCATGGGTCGCTCCCCACGTCCACACACTAGATTGCCACGGCTTTTCGTCAGTCGAGATCGACGTAACGGTCAACATGGTCGCGCAGGCAGAGTGTGCTCGACGCACGAGGCGCTCGGCGCGGTCGGTATCGCGCGCCTCCAGCGCCGCAACGATCTCCTTGTGGTCGACGATCGAGCGCTTGGCCCGGTCCTGCTCGAAAATCGTTCGCTGCCGGATCGCGCGCATGTGGAAGAACAGACCGTTGGTCGATCTCCACGATCAGCGGGCACTTGCCGAGGCCGATGATGGCCTGGTGGAACTTGATGTTGGCGTCGGAGTACTCGCCCATCTTGCGGGCGATCTCGTCCTGCGAGAACTGATCCACAAGAGCGTGCAGCTGCGCGATCTCGTCGGCCTGCCGCCTGCTCGGTGGCGAGCCGCGCCGCCATGCTCTCGAGGGCGGCCCAGACCGTGATCATGTCGAGGATCTCGGCCTTGGTCTTGCGCACGATGAAGATGCCGCGCGCGGGCGACGATGCGCACCAGGCCCTCCTGATCGAGCTGGGCCAGCGCTTCGCGCAGCGGCGTGCGGCTGACGCCGAAGCGCTGCGACAGATCGCGCTCGTCGAGGCGCAGCTCGGCCTCGTCGGCGTAGATGTTCATGTTGAGGATTGCCGACTTTAAGGCATCGTAGGCACGGGCCTTGAGGCTCGATCCCTCGCCAATCGGCGCGATTTTCAAGCTGCGTATCGGCCACGCGCAGTACCCCACCCAACCGGCCCTGGCCGGTGGTTTCTGGTATACCATACACCACGCCTGTCGCGCCGGACAAGCCACATGCGCTTAGCAGGAAAATGGCTTCTTGCCAACGATCTCGCAAATATATTTCTCGCCCGCCGTCACAAACAGGGAGTTGCGTCATCAGGTTAATTGGCACATGGTATACCAGACAGAAGGGGGCGCCTGCGCATCACTCCCGCGCCAGGCAGACCGCCACACCCAGGAAACGGCCGAGAAAGAGACGCGACAGTGGACGAAATCGCCTCGCTGATGGGTGGCTTCGCAGTCGCGCTCAGCTGGTACAACGTCTTGCTGATGATGATCGGCATTCTGTTGGGTGTCATCATCGGCGTGCTGCCGGGCTCGGCGGCGCCAACGGCGTAGCAATCCTGCTGCCATTGACGTTTTCTATGCCGCCGACGTCGGCCATCATCATGCTGTCCTGCATTTATTGGGGTGCGCTGTTTGGCGGCGCCATCACCTCGATCCTCTTCAATATTCCAGGCGAGCCCTGGTCCGTTGCCACGACCTTCGACGGCCATCCCATGGCGCAGAAGGGCAGGGCCGATGAAGCGCTCAACCGCGGCCTTCACCTCGTCGTTCGTCGGCGCACTGTTCGCGGTCATCGTCATCACCTTCCTGGCACCCGTGGTCGCCAAATTCGCGCTTGCGCTTCGGACCTGCCGAATTCTTCGCCGTGCAGTTTCTGACCTTCGCCAGTTTCATCGGCATGGGGCGAGGCAGCCCGAGCAAGACCATCGCCTCCATGTGCCTGGGCTTCGCGCTGGCCGCCGTCGGGCTCGACAGTGTGACGGGCCAACTGCGCATGACCTTCGGCTTCACCGATTTGCTGAAAGGCTTCGGCTTCCTGATCGCCGTGATCGGCCTGTTCGGCATCGGCGAAATGCTGAATTCCATCGAGGAGGGCCTAGAGTTCAAGGGCGCCGACGGCAAGTTGCGGCTCAATGCGGTATTACGAACCTGGGCACTCCTACCGCGCTATTGGATCACCTCGCTCGCGCAGCTGCCTGATCGGATGCTGGATGGGCATAACCCCTGGGGCGCGACACCGGCTTCGTTCATGAGCTACGGCCTCGCCAAGCGCTTTTCCAAGCAAGGCGACGCGTTCGGCAAGGGCAGCATCGAGGGCGTGGTTGCGCCCGAGACCGCCGCCCACGCCGCCGGCACCAGCGCGCTGTTGCCGATGCTGACCCTCGGCATTCCCGGATCGCCCACCGCGGCGGTGCTGCTCGGTGGCCTACTGATCTGGGGTCTGCAGCCCGGACCGCTCTTGTTCGTGGAGCAGAAAGACTTTGTTTGGGGCCTGATCGCCAGCATGTATCTCGGCAATATTGCCGGCCTGATCGTGGTGTTGACTTGCGTACCGCTGTTTGCCGCCATCTTGCGGGTGCCGTTCTCGATCATCGCGCCGGCCATCATCGTGATCTGTGCCGTGGGCGCCTACACCGTGAACAATGCCATGTTCGACGTGTGGGTGATGGTGGTGTTTGGCGTCGTCGGCTACACCTTCAACAAGCTCGGCTATCCCCTGCCCCGATGGTGCTGGCGTTGGTTCTGGGCGACCAAGCCGAAAGCTCCTTCCGGCAGGCAATGTTGATTTCACAGGGAAGCGTGACGATCTTTTGCTCTAATGCGCTGGTCGGCACGATCATGGCGCTTGGCCTTTTGATGTTGTTGTGGCCACTGCTCGGCGCCATGCGCAGCGATCCGCGCAAAGTTGCCGGTTAGGCAAAATATGAGGAGGAAACGATGTTGCGATACGCCAAGTCAGGACTGGCAAGCGCAAGCGCAGCGGTTGCCGTGCTCGCCGCGGTGACGATACCCGTCGCGGCGCAAGGTTGGGAGCCGAGCAAGCCCGTCGAGTTCATCGTCCCGGCGGGCACCGGCGGCGGCGCCGACCAGATGGCCCGCTTCGTCCAGGGCGTGGTTGCCAAGCACACCCTGATGAAACAACCCATGGTGGTGATCAACAAACCCGGCGGGGCCGGTGCGGAGGGCTTCCTCGACATCAAGGGGGCCAGCAAGGACCCGCATAAAATCGTCATCACGCTGTCAAACCTGTTCACCACCCCACTCCGGGACGGGGGTACCCTTCAATTGGAAGGAGTTGACACCCATCGGCATGCTGGCACTTGATCAGTTCGTCCTGTGGGTCAACAGCGAGACGGAGTTCAAGTCGGCCAAGAACTACATCGAGGCCATCAAGGCCGGCGACGATCGCAAAGTTCAAGATGGGCGGCACCGGCTCCAAGCAGGAAGATCAGATCATCACCGTGGCATTGGAGCGGCTCACGGCCCCGAAGAAGATGACCTACGTTCCCTTCAAGGGCGGCGGCGACGTAGCCGTTCAGCTCGTCGGCAAACACGTCGATTCCAGCGTCAACAATCCCATCGAGGCGGTCGCGCAATGGAGGGCTGGATCCCTGCGACCCTTGTGCCTATTCGACGGCAAACGCTCGACCTACGCCGAGAAGGTCACGAAGGATATGGCCTGGTCGGATATCCCCACCTGCAAGGAGGCCGGCATCGACGTCGAGTACCAAATGTTGCGCGGCGTCTTCGGCACCCCGGGGATCAGCAAGGAGCAGGTCGCCTTCTACGTCGACCTGTTCAAGAAGGTGGCCGCGACCGAGGACTGGAAGGACTACATGGAAAAGGGCGCCTCACAATCAAACCATGATGTCCGGCGACCAGTTCGTAACCTGGTTGGAGAGCGCGGAAAAGACGCACCGCGACCTGATGGCGGAAGCAGGTTTTCTCGCCAAGAAGTGAGTCGGCGGGCCCCGGCCCGAACCTCGGTTCGGGTCGGGGTCCAGGTTTCCCCTTGGCATCGAGCCATCGACAACCAGGACATCGACGATGAACGACGCAGACCACCAGCACAGCTCGGGTCTTGTCAGTAAGCGGACCATGGAAATCGTGGTGGCGCTTTTGTTTCTGGCCGCCGCTGCGGTGGTTATCGGCGACAGCATTCGGCTCGGCGTCGGCTGGGAGTCCGATGGTCCGCAACCCGGCTATTTTCCTTTCTACATCGCCCTGGCGATGTCGGCCGCGCAGCCTGGTTAACCTCTATCGTGCCCCGTTCCGGGGCGCGGGGGCCGGGCATCCCGTTCGTGGGCACCTCGGCCTTTCTTAAGATCATCACCGTACTGGTGCCGTTGCTGCTTTATGTCGGCGCCATCGGCTACATCGGCATCTACGCGGCGAGCGCGCTCTATATCGCGCTATTTATGTGGTATTTTGGAAAGTATGCGATCTGAAGGGCGTTTTGGCCGGAACGATCATAGCCGTCGCGCTGTTCTTGATGTTCGAGCGATGGTTCCTGGTGCCCTTGCCGAAAGGCCCCCTCGAGGCCTGGCTCGGTTACTAAAGCGGGCTTGCTCTAGGGTAGGCCGGCCGGTCAATGGCGGCCACGCTCGCGCCCGAATGCCCGGCACAAGTGGACAAGGATTAACTTGGCGCCTGCCCCAGTGGCGGCCATATATCTCGAGTTTGATGATATGATGGTGGAACCCTGCTAGCGAAGGACGGGCGCGCGTATGGCTCGGAGACACGGGTTGGGAAGTGCCGCGGCGGCGTTTTGCGCCCTGCTCGTCGCAACCGACCTGCCGGCTTTGCCGCGGATGCCGGGACCAAGCAGCATGCCGTTTCGCTGGTCGGCGCGCCGAAATTTGGCCCGGATTTCCAGCATTTCGACTGGGTCAACCCGAACGCTCCAAAGGGCGGGCGCGTGCGCCAGTGGGCGCTCGGCAGCTTCGATCTGCTCAATCCCTTCCCCGTCAAAGGTTCGGTGGCGGCCGGCGTCACCCTGATCTACGACCAACTGATGTCCTCGAGCCCGGACGAAGAGACCACCGCCTACGGTCTTATTGCCGAATGGACGACGCACACGGAGGATTTCTCCTCGGCAACGTTTCAGCTCCGCCCGGAGGCCCGCTTCCACGATGGTAAGCCGATCACGCCCGAGGACGTGGTCTTCTCCTGGATGCCATCAAGAAGGCTTCCCCAACTATGCCTTCTATTACAAGAACGTGACAAAAGCCGAGAAAACCGGCGAGCATCAGGTCACCTTCAGGTTTGACGTCAAAGGCAACCGCGAGTTGCCGGTGATTGTCGGTGAACTCCCGATCCCGCCCAAGCATTTCTGGGAAGGCAGCGCGGCCAACGGCGAGCCGCGCGACCTCGGCAAATCCTCGCTCGAGGTGCCACTCTGGCTCGGGCCCCTACCGCATCAAGGAGGTCGACGCCGGCCGCTCGATTACCTTCGAGCGCGTCAAGGACTGGTGGGCTAAGGATTTGCCGGTTGCCAAGGGGCAATGGAACTTCGAGGAAGTAAAGTACCTATATTTCCGAGATCGCGTGCCAGCTTTCGAGGCGTTCAAGTCGAGCCAACTCGATTTCTGGCGAGAGAGCAGCGCCAAGGCATGGGCGACGGCGTTCGACTTCGATGCTGTCAAACGCGGGCTCGTAAAGCTCGAAACGCTGCCGATCGCCAGCGTGGCTCCCATGCAAGCCTTCGTGTTCAACATTCGCCGGCCGCAGTTCCAGGATGCGCGCGTGCGTCGCGCCTTCAATCTGGCGCTCGATTTCGAGTGGATCAACAAGAACCTGTTCTATGATCAATACATCAGGCTCGGCAGCTACTTCGACAACTCAGAGCTGAAGGCGACGGGACTACCGCAGGGGCGCGAGCTCGCCATCCTCGAAGAAGTCCAGCTCACAAGTTCCCCAGGAGGTCTTCAGCGCCGAGTGGAAGAACCCCGCCAACACCTCGCCGCACGATGCGCGCAAACACATGTCGGAGGCCGCCAAGCTCCTCGCCGAGGCCGGCTGGAAGCCCAAGGACGGCGTGCTAACCAACAAGGACGGCGTGCAGCTGACCGCCGAATTCCTGCTGGTACAGCCCGACTTCGAACGCATCGTGCTCCCGTTCAAGTCGGCGCTGGAAAAGCTCGGCGTCAAAGTCACTGTGCGCATCGTTGACACCTCCCAGTACCAGCGTCGGCACGACGTGTTCGATTACGACATCATCGTCGGCAATTTCCCGCAGTCGGTTTCACCCGGTAACGAGCAACGGGATTTCTGGGGCTCTGAGGCCGCCGACAGAGAAGGCAGCCGCAATCTAATCGGCATCAAGAACGCGCGCCATCGATACGCTAGTCGACAAGATCATCTTGGCTCCCGACCGGGACAGCCTGGTGGCAGCGACGCGTGCGCTTGATCGCGTGCTGCTGTGGCACCACTACGTCGTGCCGCAATGGCATATGCCTTTCGATCGGCTGGCGATGTGGGACATGTTCGGTCGTCCCAACAAGCTCCCCTCCCGCAATACCTCGTTCCTGCGGGTATGGTGGTATGACGACGCCGCCGCCAAGAGACTGGCCGACGCCCGCGGTTAACCAACCTCGCCAGGGAGGCGGATCAGCTCATGCCGAGGCGATTGCGCTTCTTCACTTCTCTGGTCTTCTGCACCTGCTTGTCGACCAGCGTGGCTGCGGACAGCGGCCGGCACGGGCTGTCAGCCTTCGGCGACCTGAAATACCCCGCCGATTTTAAGCATTTCGGCTGGGTCAACCCCGATGCCCCAAAGGGCGGTCGCATCGCCACCATCGGTACCGGCGCCCTGACCACCTTCGACAGCTTCAACAATTTCATCCTCAAGGGTGACGCGGCCCAGGGTCTTGAGTTGTTGTTCGATCTCGCTGATGACGCGGGCAACGGATGAGCCCGATGCCGTCTACGGGCTCGTCGCAGGCAGCGCCGAGCTCGCCGCCGACGGCAAATCGGTCACCTTCCAATTGCGCACCGGAGGCGAAATTTGCCGATGGCTCGCCGCTCACGGCAGACGACGTCGTCTTTTACCTTTGCGACCTTGAAGGAGAAAGGGCCACCCGAGCTATCGCGTCTTGCTGCGCGATGTCGTCGAAGCCCAGGCCCCCGACCCGGCGACCGTGCGCTACCAGTTCACCGGCACGCAGATCCGCGATTTGCCCTCACGGTTGCCAGTTTGCCAATTCTGTCAAAGGCCTACTACGCGACCCACGACTTCGACGCAGACCACGCTTGATCCACCCCTGGGCTCCGGCCCCTACAAGCTCGGCGATTTCAAGCAGGGAACGTTCGTCAGCTATCGGCGTCGCTCCGACTACTGGGCCAAGGATCTTCCCGTCACGCGCGGTCGCTTTCAACTTCGATGAAGTACGCTACGAATACTACCGCGACCGTACCGCCGCGCTCGAGAGCTTCAAGGCCGGTCGCCTACGACCTGCGCGAAGAATTTACCTCGCGCGACTGGGCCACGGGTTACGACGTGCCGCCCGTGCGGCAGGGACGTATCGTGCTGCTCACGCTCCCCGATGAAAACCCGTCCGGCGCGCAAGGCTTCTTCCTCAACACCCGGCGGCCGAAGCTTGCCGATGCGCGCGTGCGCAAGGCGCTCGACTACGCCTTCGATTTCGAATGGACCAACAAGAACATCTTCTATGACCTTTACAAACGCACCGAGAGTTTTTCGAGAACTCCGGAGATGAAGGCATCGGGCAAGCCGAGCGAGGCCGAGCTTGGCGCTGCTAGAGCCGTTCCGCGCTCAATTGCCCGCCGAGGTGTTCGACGCGCCCTATACGGCACCGGTCTCCGACGGCTCAGGCCAGGATCGTAAATTCCTGCGCGAGGCGGCGCGCCTCTTGAGCGAAGCCGGGCTACCGAGGTGAAGGGCGGCAAACGGGTCGATGCCCGCGGCGAAGCCTTGAGCCTGGAATTTCTGATCACCGATCCGGTAAGCGAACGGATCTTGCTCCCTACGTCAAGAACCTTGAGGCACTCGGCATCAGCGCCTCCGTGCGCCGCATCGATCCGGCCCAATACGAGCGCCGCGTCAAGTCGTTCGATTTCGACGTGGTGACGACGCGCTATGTGCTGCGCCTGACGCCCGGCACCGAGATGCGCAACTTCTGGGGCAGCGAGGCGGCCAAGACCGACGGCAGCTTCAACCTTGCCGGTATCAGCCAGCCCGCGGTCGACGCCTTGATCGCTCGGGCCGTCGAGGCCAAGAGCCGAGAAGAACTGCTGACCGCGACGCGGGCGCTCGATCGCGTGCTGCGGGCCGGGCACTATTGGTGCCCCATTGGTACAAGGCGGCGCATAACCTCGCCTACTGGGACAAGTTTCAACGTCCGGCGCTGAAACCACGTTATGATCGCGGCATCGTCGACAGCTGGTGGTATGATGCCGACAAGGCGGCCAAACTGAAGACGATCAACTGACCGGCCGGGCAATCTGGTCTGATGGCAAGCTATTTATTGAAGCGACTGCTTTTGATCATCCCGACCATGTTCGGGATCATGCTGATCAGCTTTCGCCGTCATTCAGTTCGCGCCGGGCGGTCCGGTCGAGCGTGTGATTGCGCAGATCACCGGCACCGACGTTGCCGCCACCGCCCGCATCGGCGGCTAGCAGGGCGATGGCTTGGCCGGCGCGACGAACCGCAGGCAACCCAGAACCTTGGCGAGGCGGCGCCAAAGTACCGTGGCGCCCAGGGTCTTGATCCGGAGTTTATCAAGCAGCTCGAGAAGCAGTTCGGCTTCGACAAGCCCGCCCACGAGCGCTTCTTCCTGATGCTGAAGAACTACCTGTTGTTTGATTTCGGCAAGAGCTACTTCCGCGATGTCAGCGTGCTTCAGCTGATCAAGGAGAAGCTGCCGGTGTCGATCTCGCTCGGGCTCTGGATGACTGCTCATCACCTACTTGATCTCGATCCCTCTCGGCATGCGCAAGGCCGTGCACGACGGCGAGAGGTTCGACACCTGGACCTCGGGCGTTCTGGTGATCGGCTATGCCATCCCTGGCTTCCTGGTCGCCGTGTTCCTGCTCGTGGTGTTTGCAGGCGGCTCCTTCTTTCAGTGGTTCCCATCGCGCGGGCTCACCTCCGATAACTGGAGCCAGCTATCACTGCTCGGCAAGGTCGCCGACTATGCCTGGCATCTGACGCTGCCGCTGATCGCCATGTCGCTCGGTGCCTTCACGACCATGACCTTTCTCACCCGCAACTCGTTCCTCGACGAGATCCGCAAGCAGTACGTGCTGACCGCGCAAGGCCAAGGGTCTGGGCCAGCGCCAGGTCCTCTACGGCCACGTCTTCCGCAACGCCATGCTGCTGATCATCGCCGGCTTCCCGGGCGCTTTCATCCACGCCTTCTTCTCCGGCGCCCTGCTGATCGAGACCATCTTCTCGCTCGATGGCACTTGGACTTGCTGAGCTTCGAAAGCGTCATCAACCGCGACTATCCGGTGGTTTTTGCCAACATCTACATTTTTGCCCTGGTAGGCTTGGCCATCAATCTGTTGTCCGACTTCATCTATACGCTTGGTCGATCCGCGCATCGATTTCGAGACGCGAGAGGTCTGAGCTCGATTGATACGCGCGTCGAAGACAAACCGATCGTGAAACCGGGCGAGCCAGCCGAGCCTTCTCCGGCGCCGATGCCTACCATCAGATCGGCCGCGGCCTGCTGCCATTTCGCTCGATCGCGGTGGGCTTCTCGCTTTCCCCGCTCAACCGGCGACGCTGGCGCAACTTCAAGGCCAACCGGCGCGGGTACTGGAGCCTGCTGGCTCTTCCTGGCGATGTTTCCTGCTCAGTCTGTTTGCCGAGCTCATCGCCAACGACAAGCCGATCGTCGCCTACTACAAGGGCGAGCTCCTGTTCCCGTGTTTGTCGATTACCCTGAATCTAAGTTTGGCGGTTTCCTGGCTGTCACCGACTACAAGGACAAGGTGATCCTCGACGAGCTTAGCGAACACGGCTGGGCCATCTGGCCACCGATCGGCTATTCGTACAATTCGATCAACAAGGACTATCCGCGCATCAAGAATGCGAGCTGGCCAGTGCCTGGGCTTTCCGGGACCGCCACCCTGGGCGTCCAATGCCCAGCTTGTGCGACGCGCCCGCCGATCAGTTGGCGCGCTATCATGCCATCGGCAATCGCAACTGGCTTGGCACCGACGATCAGGGTCGCGATGTGCTGGCGCGAATGATCTACGGCTTTCGCATCTCGGTACTGTTCGGGCTGCTGCTCACCATTTTCTCTTCTCATCATCGGCGTCACGGCGGGCGCGACGCAGGGTTACTTCGGTGGCCGGGTAGATTTGGTGTTCCAACGCTTTCTCGAGATCTGGTCGTCGATCCCTTCCCTGTTCGTACTGATCATCGTTTCCTCCGTGCTTGTGCCCGGGCTTCTGGACCTTGCTGGGCGTGCTGCTGCTGTTTCATTGGGTCTATCTGGTCGGCGTGGTGCGCGCCGAGTTCCTGCGCGGCCGCAATTTTGAATACATCACGGCGGCGCGCGCGCTCGGTCTCTCCAACGGCAAGATCATGTTCAAGCACCTGCTTGCCCAACGCGATGGTAGCGACGCTCACCTTCCTTCCCTTCAAGCTGTCGGGCTCGATCACGGCGCTGACCGCGCTGGACTTTCTCGGGCTCGGGCTTGCCGCCGGGCTCGCCGTCGCTGCGGCGAATTGCTGGCGCAGGGCAAGGCCAACCTGCAGGCGCCATGGCTCGGCATTACCGCCTTCGTCTCGATCGCCGGCCTGCTCAGCCTGCTCATCTTCATTGGCGAAGGCGTGCGCGACGCGCTCGACCCGCGCAAAACGTTTCGGTGAGCGCATGCTAGACCAAGCCCCCTGGTCGATGTCTGCAACCTGTCGGTGCATTTCCGCTCCGCTGGCAACATCGTCAAGGCGGTCGACGGCGTCTCTTTCCGCATCGGCAAGGGCGAGACGGTCGCGCTGGTGGGAGAGTCCGGATCCGGCAAGACCGTCTCGGCGCTATCGATCCTGCGCCTGCTTCCTTATCCGGCCGCATCGCATCCATCGGGCGAGATCCAGTTCGCCGGCAAGGATTTGCTGCGCGTCTCTTTGCACGAGATGCGTGAGATCCGCGGCGAGAAGATCTCCATCATTTTTCAAGAGCCGATGACGTCGCTCAACCCCTGCACACCATCGAAAAGCAGGTTGGCGAGATCATGAAGCTGCATCACGGCCTCGATGATGCGACCGTGCGCAAGCGGGTGCTCGAGCTGCTGGGCAAGGTCGGCCTGCCCAATCCCGAGCAGCGGCTCGGCGCCTATCCGCACCAGCTGTCCGGCGGACAGCGCCAGCGCGTCATGATCGCCATGGCGCTCGCCAACGAGCCCGATCTGCTGATCGCCGACGAGCCGACCACCGCGCTCGACGTCACCATCCAGGCGCAGATCCTCGAGCTGCTGAAGTCGCTACAGGCGCGAGACTCGGCATGGCCATGCTGCTGATCACGCACGATCTGGGCGTCGTGCGCAAGATGGCCGATCGGGTCTACGTGATGAACGCGGGCAAGGTCGTCGAAGCAGGGCAAGACCGCGGAAGTGTTCGCGCAGCCTGCAGCACGCCTACACGCGCCACCTCATGTCCGCCGAGCCCAAGGGCCGCCGCCGCAGTGCCAACCCGAAAGCGCACCGGTCGTGCTGGAGACGCGAAGACCTCAAGGTGTGGTTTCCCATCAAGCGCGGGTTTTTGCGCCGCACCGTCGATCACATCAAGGCCGTCGACGGACTTTCACTCAAGGTGCGTGCCGGCGAGACCCTGGGCGTGGTCGGCGAATCGGGCTCGGGCAAGACCACGCTCGGCCTGGCCCTGCTCCGCCTCGTCTCCTCGAAGGGACCGATCGCCTACGTCGGCACCCGTATCGAATGTTACGGTCTGCGTCGCATGCGACCGCTGCGCAAGGAGATGCAGGTCGTCTTCCAGGATCCTTATGGCTCGCTTTCACCGCGCCTGTCGGTGAGCCAAATCATCGAGGAGGGCCTGCTCATCCAGAGTCCCGGCATGAGCTACGGCGGAGCGGCGGCAGCGGGTCGGCGCCGCGCTCGCCGAGGTCGGCCTCGACCCCGAGCTCGCAGGACCGCTACGCTGCACGAGTTCTCCGGCGGTCAGCGCCAGCGCATCGCCATCGCCCGCGCCATGGTGCTGGAGCCAAAGTTCGTGCTGCTGGACGAGCCGACCAGCGCGCTCGATATGTCGGTGCAGGCCCAGATTGTTGACCTCCTGCGCGACCTGCAGCAACGTCACGATCTCGCCTACCTGTTTCATCAGCCACGATCTGAAGGTCGTGCGGGCGCTTTCCAACTACATCGTGGTGCTGAAGAGCGGCAAAGTCGTCGAGGAAGGCCCGGCGGCGGAGGTGTTCGAACGACCGCAGGCCGCCTACACCAAGGCCTTGCTGGCGGCCGCCTTCGAGCTGACCGTCGCCAACCGCGCGGCCGTTGCGAGCTAATGCCCTGCGGCATTGCCGCCAAACCTGCGCTATCCTGGTCTACCGCGGAGCGGCAACGGGCTAGGGGAGCGCCATGGCATTTCTTGATTGTGGCAAGCACGCGGGCCAATCTGTTCGGCGCGGAAGCGCGGGCGCAAAATCCCCAGCTCGACCTTCGCATCGCGCCCGAGCTTGGGCGCCTCGCCGACATCGACTACGCCTTGGTGTGGAACCCGCCGCATGGTCTGTTGCGGACCCTCCCCCAATCTCAAGCTCATCGTCTCGGTGGGGGCCGGCGTCGACGGCATCCTGGACGATCCTGAGCTGCCCGGATGTGCCGATCGTACGCTACGTCGACGCCGACCTGACGCGCCGCATGGTCGAGTACGTCGTCCTGCACGTTCTCTATCACCACCGCCGCATGAGCGAATTTCGCGAGCTGCAGCAGCAACACCGCTGGGAGTACCTGCCGGAGCCGGCCGCCCACGACGTCCGGGTCGGTATTCATGGGGCTCGGCGTACTGGGCTCCGGCGGCCAGCAAGGTTCTAGGCGCGCTCGGCTATCACGCGCGCGGCTGGAGCCGCGCGCGCAAGAGCCTCGAGGGGGTAGCGTGCTTCTCCGGTACCGCCGAGCTCGAAGCCTTCCTCGCTGCAACCGATATCTTGGTCGTGCTACTCCCGTTGACGCCCGAGACGCGCGGCATCATCGATCGCGGGCTCCTGCGCGGCTTGGCGCGCCAGAGCCATGCCCGCGCCGCTGCCGGGCCCCTGTTCTCATCAATGCAGGCCGCGGCGGCCTGCAGGTCGATGCCGACATTGTGGCGGCCCTGGGGGCGGCAGAACTCTACGCCGCCTCGCTCGACGTGTTCGAAACCGAACCGTTGCCGCAGGCCAGTCCGTTGTGGTCACACCCACGCGTCGTCATAACCCCCCATAATGCGGCCGCGGAAAGCGTCCCCGCCGCCATCGTGCGCTACGCCTTCGAGCAGGTGCGCAGGCACCGCCAGGGCGAGCCGCTGGCCAATCTGATCGACCGTCGCAAGGGTTATTAAGGCTCGCGGCCAAGCGCGGACCTGGGGTGGCACATCTTGGCCTGGCCTCTGCCCGCGCCGCCAAAGCAACGGCTAGTGTTGCAGGTGCTTCCGCCGGATATCGCACCCCTGGACCCGCGCCCGCGGCTTCGCCACCGGCGCGGCGCTCAGGCGACCCTAGCGCCGCCGGCCTTTACACCCTTGACAGATTTTGGTTCCGGACCGGCGATATCTGGGGCATAGACATGGCTGCAGTGAGGAGCCGGCGCCGCAATCCGCCGCCTCCGCTCGGACGGTCGATCCAAGGAGCATGCAATGACCATCGCGCGCCTGAGTAGCCTCGCATTCGTTATCGCGGCGGCGACTGCCGTCGCCGGCTGGGCTCGTGACCGGCGCGCCGGCCCTGGCGCAAAACCAAGCAGGCGGCCCAGAGCAAGCCCAGCAAGCCCGCGGCCGGCGCCCAGCACAAGGTGGCAATCCAGGTCAACCAGAACGACAAGGCCGTCATGGATCTGGCCCTCAACAACGCCAAGAACATCGCCGACCACTTCAAGGCGAAAGGCGAGACCGTCGCCATCGAGCTCGTGGCCTACGGCCCGGGCCTGCAACATGCTGCGCAGCGATACCAGTCCGGTCAAAGACCGCATTTCCGTGATGTCGCTGGAGAACCCAAATATGACCTTTGCAGCCTGCGGCAACACGCAGGCAAACCAGGCCAAGGCGGAAAACAAGCCGGTGACGCTGATCAGCGAGGCCAAAGTTACGCCCTCCGGCGTCGTCAGGCTGATGGAGCTGCAAAAGCAGGGCTATGCCTATATCAGGCCCTAGCCTTGAGCAGGCCCGAGCGTAGCGCGCCGCCGCCAAGGGCGACGAGCCAAAGGCGGTCGCGCGCAGCCATGCCGGTCGATCCGACCGCGAGCGATCGAGCAATGATCGCCCGCTGGTTTGCCCTCGTTTATTTTCGCTTGCTTCAATGCGCGGGCTGCGCGTTCGGCGCTGGCGCAAAGCTGAGGTCGACTTGATCAGGAGAATGGCCGGGAAGGCCAGCAACGTCATCAGCAGCATGAGCTTGAAATCGCTGGCATAGGCAATGATGGCCGCCTGTTGCGTCACGACCTCTTTCGAGCAGCGCACGACCGGTTTCCGTGGCCGGGTCGAGCATGCCTGCCGCGGGATCCGCCAAAGCCTGATTGAAGGGCGTCACGCTTTCGGCCAGCCTGGCGTGCATCAGGATCGTCTTGTTGCTCAAATTGGCGACCACCACCGAGACGCCAATCGAACTCCCAAGGTTGCGGATCAGCGTCCACATGGCGGTGCCCTTCCGTGCGCAACGATGCCGGCAACGTCGCCAATCCGATGGTGTTTAGCGGCACGAACAGGAAGGCGAGGCCGGCACCCTGCAGCATGCTGGTCCAAACGATGGTCCAGACCTGCGTATCGGGAGAAAAGCCGGTCGTGTAGTAGAGCGAGATCGCGTTGCAGGTCAGTCCGGCCGCGATCATCAGGCGTGGACCGATGCGATTGATGGATCGACCCGCAAACGGCATTGCCAATGCCATGCCGATGCCGCGCATCCCCAACAGCCAGCCGGCGGCAAGGATCGGGTAGCCCATGATGTTTTGCAGAAAGTTCGCCAGCAGCGCTGCGGTCGCGAGCAGCATTACGCCGCACACGAACATGAATGCGAGCCCGATTACAAAATTGCGGTCCTGAAAATTTGAATGGGCACGAACGGGTGCTTGGTGGTCAGCACGTGCGACAGGAAGTAGTACAATGCCGCCGCGGCTATCGCCGCCTCCAGCAAGATCTCGCCGGAATCAAACCAGCCCAGTTGTTCGCCTCGATCGAGCATGAGTTGTAGCGAGCCGATGGCGACGCTGAGCGTGGCGAAACCGAACCAGTCGAATGGCAGGCTGCGGCTGGGCGTCTGATGCATGAAGGCCACGAGACCAAGGGCCGTGGCGATGCCGAAAGGCAGATTGATGAAGAAGACCCAGCGCCATGAATAGGCATCCGTGAGCCAGCTGCCGAGCGTGGGCCCCATGATTGGCCCGATCATCACCCCCATGCCCCAGAGCGACATCGCCCAACCTCGGCCGCTCGGGCGGGTAGATTTCCAGCATTACGGCCTGCGACAGGGGCACCAGGGCGGCCGCCGAACATGCCCTGCAGCACGCGAAACAGCACGATCTCCTCGACGCTTTGGGCGATGCCGCAGAGCATCGAAGCCGCCGTGAAGCCCGTAGCGCAGGTCACCAGCACCTGCTTGATGCCGAAACGGCCGGCCAGCCAGCCGACCGGCGCGGTCAGTGATCGCTGCCGCGACAATGTAGGAGGTGAGAACCCAGCTGACCTGATCCAGCGTTGCCGAGAGACTGCCCTGCATATAGGGCAGCGCCACGTTGGCGATCGTGATGTCGAGTGCCTGCATGATGAGTGGCCATCATCACGCACACCGTGATGAGCCCACGCTGTAGGGTCGGCGTCAAGCCCTGGGCGCCACGGGCGATCATTCTTCCGGCGCCCTCGGCGACCGCACTGGAGCTGAAGAAAGACGCAATTCGGCCGACCCGACCGGTGTCGATTTCAACCGTCGTGCCTCATGCCCGGAGCGTAGCCGGCGCAAGTCCTGCCCCGCTGCGAATTCGATCCGCACGGGCACCCGCTGCACGATCTTGATCCAGTTGCCGGCCGCGTTCTGCGGCGGAAGGATGGAAAACTGCGCACCCGTGCCGGGGCTGATGGCGGCGACGACGCCGGTCCAATGCCGCGCCGGGAAGGCATCGACCGTTATGGCCACGGGCTGCCCGGGCCGGACGGTAGGTGAGGTCGGTCTCCTTCGGGTTGGCGTCGATCCAGACGTTGGCGCTGTCGATGATGCTGAACACCGCTGCACCCGCCACCAGGTAGCGTCCCATCTGGATGCTGGCGACCTGGGTGGCGACACCGGCAATCGGCGCACGCAGCGTGGTATTTTCGAGATCGCGCCGGGCCCGATCGAGCGTGGCCATGCGCCTCGACGTATTGCGGAAACCGCTCGAGGGGCAGCTCCGGATCTCCGAGCAGTTGGATGCGCGCGCTGGCCTCTTGCCGCTGAAGCTGTTCGAGCTGCGCCTTGGCGACGACCAGTGCCGCCCGCGACCGGTCGACATCGGATGGCGTGCTGATGCGATTATTCAGCAGCGCCAGCTTGCGGTCGTAGTCGGACTGAGCCGCATCCAAGGCTTGTCGCGACAGTTCGATCTGCTTGCCAAGACTAGCGTAGTTGCTCTTGAGGTTTTCGAAGTCGGTCTTGACCCGAGCCAATTTCGCCTGCGCCTCTGGGCGGCCAAGCGATAGGCAACGGGATCGATGGCGAACAGTTCATCGCCCTGCTTGAGGAGCTGGCCTTCCTGCACCGCGATGTTCACCACCTTGCCGGATACTTCGGGGGTGATCAGCACCTTTTGCGCACCGATGTAGGCATTGTCGGTGGTGACGTAGCGGCCGCTGAAGAGATAGAAGGCGAGCGCGAGGCACGCCAGCAAGGCCGGGATGATCAGCAAGAGCGCGGCGCGCAGCGTCGGCAGGCGATCGAAGCTTCGCGCATGCGGGCAAGCAGGCTAGCGGGCATGACGCACCCTCGCCGCCGCCGGCCGCCGCGCAGACCTGCGACACGCGGCGCCGCGAATGTTGCGCTTGAGCGACACCAGTCGGCCCAAGAGCTCCAGTCAACGTCGCTCTCGCTAAAGCTGGCAAGCACATTGGCCGAGATTTCGCGCGCCAGCGGCACCATCTCGGTCAGCCTGGCCCGGCCCGGCTCGGTGAGGTAGAGGCAACTGGCGCGGACGATCGGTCGGGTGCGGGCGACGCTCGACCAGCCCCTTGCTCGCACAGCCGGTCCACCAGCCGCGGGCTCAGCGCGAAATTGGCTGGATCTCCAGGGCTTCGGCCATTTCGGTTTGCATCATGCCCCCGTCGCGCCTCCAGCCTGGCGAGCAACGGCCCACTGGGCGCGCGTCATACCATGTCTCACGCGCGCGCTGATCGACGGCAGGTGCGAAGCGCGCGCGCCACGTCGAGGAGCCTCGAAGAGGATTTCGCGCCCGGGGTTCAACGTCCGTTTCATGTGCTTATTATAAGCTTGCTTATAATCTACAGAGAGCACGCTTCTTTGGCACCCCCGCTATGCCTGGCGCGGAGGGTCGGCTCAAAATCGGGGGCGCGGCCGGCAATTTTGCCAAGCCCTGATCGCCACAACTTGTAAGGGATACGGCGGCACGCCTATCTCACAGGGAACTAGCGCCATCGGGCGCCGGGGGTGAGAATTCTTTTTCGTGAAACAGGCGCGCGCCCGGCCATTGGCGAGCGGGCGCGCCGCACCGGTTTCGGGGCCGGGGGAGATCGGGGCGCTGACGGTGCGCTCTGCCTCCCGCTGGACCTCAACTTGGCCTCGCATGGGAGCGGCGCGGCGCTTGCGGGACTTCGGGAAGCAGCATGACCAGGCGTTTGATCATCACGGGCATCGCTCGCTGCGGCCGTCCTTTTGGGCGCGCTTTTAGCGCTTGGCAGTTCGCGGTCAAGCCAGATGCTGGTCAGGTCTTTCCCCGGCGCAAATGGTCCCGCCCGCGGCCACGGTGACCGCCGAAAAGGCGAGACGCAGGACCAATGGGTGGAGCAGCTGACCTCGATCGGTACCTTGATCGCGTCCCAATAGGCGTCGACATCGCCTCCCCAGGTTGCCGGCGTCGTCACGGGAGATTCCTGGTTGAGAGCAGCATGGACGTCGAGCAGGGCGCCCAGCTCGTGCAGCTCGACATCGCCGGTCGAGCGTCGGCCGACCTCGCCAGCGCCATCGCCACGCACGAGGAGGCCGAGGTCGCCTATCGCGCGCCAGGCCGATCTCATGCAGAAGCGGGTGACGTCGGAGGCCAACCTCGACACCGCGCGAGCCAAGCGCGACACGGCGCAGGCGGCCGTCGAAGCGCATCCAGGCGGTGATCGCCCAGAAGCGCGATCGTCGGCCCCGTTCAGCGGCCGCGCTCGGCATCCGCAAGGTGGAGAAGGGCCAGTACGTGTCGGCGGGCATGGCGCTGGTGTCGCTGCAGGCGCTCGATCCCGATCCGCGTCGATTTCCCGATGCCCGAGCAGCAGATCGGCAAGCTGCGCGTCGGCCAGGCCGATCGAGCCTCACCGTCGACGCCTATCCCGGCCAGGTCTTCAAGGGCGAGATCCAGTCGCTCGATGCGCGCGTGGCCCAGGATACGCGCACGCTGCTGGTGCGCGGCATGCTGCCCAACACAGGAGCGCAAGCTGCTGCCCGGCATGTTCGCCAACGTCACCGTGCTGGCGGGCGAGGCCGCCGACGTGGTCACCGTCCCGCGCACGGCCGTCACCTACAGCCTCTACGGCGACAGCGTCTACGTCGTGAAGCCGGCGCCGGCCAAGCGACGGCAAGGCGGCGCCGGCCGGCCAGGCGGGCCAGCCGCGCCGAGCAGCCGCCTCGTCGTCGAGCGCCGCTTCGTGCAGCACCGGCGACAGGTGCGCGAGGACCGCGTCGCCATCACCTTCGGGCTGGCGGCAGGCGAGGAGGTCGTGACCACCGGTCAGCTCAAGCTCAATCCGGGCGCTTCGATCCGCATCGACAACACCCAGCCCCTCAACCGGCCCGAAGAGCGGCCGAAGCAATAGCGGGCCGCCAGGCGATGTCATTCACGGACATTTTCATCCGCCGCCCGGTGCTCGCCAGCGTGGTGAGCCTGCTGATCCTGCTGATCGGCCTGGCCTCGGGCTTCAATCTGCCGCGTGCGGCAGTTCCCGCAGCATCACCAACACCACCATCACCATCACCACGGCCTACCCGGGCGCCAACGCCGACCTGATCAAGGGCTTCATCACCACGCCCATCCAGCAGGCGGTCGCCAGCGCCGAGGGCATCGACACGCTCACCTCCTCCTCGCAGCAGAACTACAGCATCGTCACCCTCAACCTGCGTCTCGATGCCAATCCGGACCGCGCCGTCGCCGACGTGCTGTCGAAGATCCAGCAGGTCAAGAGCGTGCTGCCGCGCGAGTCGCAGGACCCCATCGTCGTCAAGCAGACCGGCGAGACGACCGCGCTGATGTACCTGTCCTTCAACAGCAAGGTGATGACCGGCTCGCAGATCACCGACTACCTGACGCGCGTGGTGCAGCCGCGGCTGCAGACCATCAACGGCGTGGCCAATGCGCAGATCCTGGGCGGCCAGACGTTCGCCATGCGCATCTGGCTCAACCCGGACAAGATGGCGGCGCTCGGCGTCACCCCGATCGACGTGCGCAACGCGCTTGCCAACAACAACTTCATCGACGGCGGCGGGCCAGGTGAAGGGCGATTTCGTCCAGACCACGATCAACGCCGAGACGGCGCTCGACAATCCGGCGGCCTTCGGCAAGCTGGTGGTGGTGACGCGCGGCGACGCGCTGATCCGGCTCGACGATATCGCCACCATCGAGCTGGGGCCCGAGAGCGCCGACTCTCCTCCGTCTTCGACGGGCTGAAGGCGGTCTTCATCGGCATCTTCGCCACCCCGACCTCCAATCCGCTCACCGTCATCGGCGACGTGCGCAAGGCGTTTCCCGACATCCAGCGCCAGCTGCCGGCCGGCATGGAGGCGGCCATCGCCTACGACGCCACCAAGTTCATCAACGCCTCGATCGCGGAGGTGCAGATAGACCCTGCTCGAGGCGGCGGCTGATCGTCATCGTCGTGATCTTCCTGTTCCTCGGCAACCTGCGCTCGACGCTGATCCCGATCGTCACCATCCCGCTGTCGCTGGTCGGCGTGATGTTCGCGCTGCTGGCGCTGGGCTATTCCATCAATCTGCTGACGCTGCTGGCGCTGGTGCTGGCCATCGGCCTCGTCGTCGACGACGCCATCGTCGTGGTGGAGAACATCCACCGCCACATCGAGGAGGGCATGCAGCCCTTCGACGCGGCGCTCGACGGGCGCGCGCGAGATCGCCGTGCCCGTGCATCTCCATGACCATCACGCTGGCGGCGGTCTATGCGCCGATCGGCTTCGTCTCGGGCCTCACGGGCGCGCTGTTCCGCGAGTTCGCCTTCACGCTGGCCGGCGCCGTGGTCGTCTCCGGCATCATCGCGCCTGACGCTGTCGCCGATGATGGCCTCCAAGCTGCTCAAGCGCGGCACGCCGGCGGCGGCCGCTTCGCGCGATTTCTCGACCGCACCTTCGATCGGCTTGCGCGCAGCGCTACCAGCGCCGCCTCAACCGCACGCTCAACCATCGGCCCGTGACGCTGCTGATCGTAGGCGCGGTTGTTGAGCCTGTGGCCATACGGCCAGTTAAACATGCCCGTCGCGAAGGCCGCACGCTCGTGACCAAGCCGATCGCCGGTTCGTCGCGACGCAGGTGTCCAACCTGTTGTCGAGATCGGTTGCACCCCATCGTGGACACACGGTTGTTGAGCCGGCTGGTGAGGCTGTCGAGCCTCCGTTACCGACGAGGTCGAGGACTTTTCCTGCCCTGCTGTCGACGGTGTCGAGATATTGAGGGACCCTCCCTTTGACGTCGTCGAGCCCGTCTTGGACGAGATCGTCGGAGCCCATCGCGGCTCCCTGTGGTGGGACGAGGTCGTCGAGCCCATCGCCGCGCCCGTGGTGGATGACGTCGTTGAGCCCATTGCGGCACCTGGCAGGATGACGCCGTTATTCCACGGTGATAATCTGCGGTGGACGAGGTCGTTCAGCCCATCGCCGCGCTGTGGTGGATGACGTCGTTGAGCCCACGCCGCGCTGTGGTGGATACGCCGTTGAGCCCATTGCCGCGCTGTGGCGGATGAGGTTGTTGAGCTCGTTGCTGAGCCTGTCCCAGCGCGAAGTTACAGAGATCGTCGACCCTGTCCTCGCGCTCAGGCCGGAGGCTATCGGTTTTCGTCGCTGACGACGTGGTCGAACTCGGTAGCCGGAGCCGTATCTGGACGCGGTCGCCTCCGACATCGTCGCCCGCATATGTTTGTTTCGACGCGGGCCGGTTGCCTTTGGCGTGGTCGCGGACATTGTTGAGCCAGTGGCCAGTCGCTCGACGACGTCGATGACATCCTTTGTGCCTGTGGCTTCAACCTGGGCCTGATGTGATCGAGGTGCATCGCGGAGCTGATTGCGGAGCCCGTCGCTAGACCTGTGGCTGCCGGCCGTTGTGGTCGAGGTCCAGGCGGTCATCGACGAACCTGTTCGGATCCAGCGCGATTTGCGCAGAATCGCCCCGTGGTCGAGAACGCTGAGAGCTTCGGCCGAGGCGCGGAACCTCGCGCAAGCCGCGTTGGTGGCGCCTGAGACTCGCGGCGGTGCCGTCAGGTGCCGCTCAGCGCGGTAAGATTGCGCTGCATGACGCGGTGCCGCCCTGTTTGAGGCCGTGACGCCAGGTCGTGGACGCGCTCACGCTGAGGTGCCGCGGCGCTGCCGAGTGATGTCGTCGTGGCGAGGTTTCGACGACCGCGCCATGCGGCCACCGGACGAGAATTCAAGCTGACGTCAGCGGCGAGGACGCAGGCGCGGCAGGACGCGGCGCTGCGGGCTGGCCGTCGCTCAGCGCTTTGTCGTGCTGAGCGCTGGCCGCCTGGAAGCAGTGCATCGCTGCAATGTGATCGCCGAGTAGTGCGCCTCTGGCAGTGGCGCACTTTCCGGGCAAATGGCGCGCCCTCTCAGCGCCAGCGCTATGGCGCCTTGGCGGGCGTGGCTTCGCCAATCCTCGTCGAACTCAGCCGCGGACTTTTGCCCATGCGTTGCAGCTCTCTGTGGAAGCGTCGCCTGCGGCGCTCGGAGCCGCGGCGGCGTCCTTGCCGCCCAAAGTCGTCCTCGCTCACCACGCTTCCTGCTAACTCCAACAGCGGATCGCGCTCGCTCTTCGATCCATCCGCTGTCGTGTCTATCTACTCCAGGAGTGCCCCACGCTCATGTCAGTAGGTCCTCGAGCCCGTCGCGCCTGCCCTGCAGGCGACCGACTTCGGCCCACTCTTCACCATACTCGTGATGCCGTCATCGTCGGCAATCTCGCCACTGGGCCGCACGTCCTGTGGAACCCGGGCCGCTGAGGCCCCTTCGGCACCTCCTCCGCCGAGCAGGCCATCGGGCTTCTGGCTTCGAAAGTTACGGTCCTGCAATGCCGTGCTGCGCCTGCGGCAGCCGACCGCAATTGCCGCTCACCATGCCGCGCTGATCGGCGGCGTTTTTCCATCGAACTGACCGTCCACCATCAGTCCGCCGAGGCGCGCGTCGAGCTGTCGTCGTGCCGCTCGACGAGCCATGTCCGCCTGGCGGAGAACGCTGCGCATGGAGGAGGACCGGCACGTCATGGCGCTGTTGCGCGATGCCACACCGCGTCACCACGCCGAGCAGCTTTCGCGCGACACCGCACGTTCCGGAGTCGGAGGCGCATCGCTGTGCGCGAGCGGCTGCACGAGCAGCACGCTGGTCCGGGCACGGCCTGGCTGATCTCGGCACACTGATTGGCCGCTGCTGCTCGACCGTGCGCCTGCGCCGCGCCATCGAGACGCAAAGCGGCGCGCGAGCATGCGCACGCGCTCGCCTTCGGTTGAGCGACGCGCCGAGGTGCTCGAGCGCACTGTCGAGCACCTTGGCCGACCACGTCGCGATGCAGGCTGGCCAGCTCAGCCTGCAGCCTGAGCGGGTCAACCTCGTGCCGCTGCTGGCCGACCTCGTCAAACGCGCGGCCGCAGACCAACAACGCCCACAGATTGAACCTGTCGATGCCGCAGGGGCTGACGGCTATGGTCGACCCGGGCGGCGCTTGAGCAGGCAGTTCTCAGACGCTGCTCGAGCAAGCGATGCAGCGCTCGCCACGGCGCCCGGATCGATATCGACCTTGCGCTGCCCGCTGGCCGGGCGTGGCCCGCCTCGAAATCCGGGCGACTACGGCCGGGCTGCAGTGCCGCCTCACCCACGACCTTGACTACATCCTTCCCGCACGGGGCCACGTCCGTGCCCGACGGGTCGACTGCGTCCGCGACAACGCTCAACGGGCTCGACGAAGCGTCGGAAGCTTCCGCCCTGGGCGAGGGCTGAGGTGTGCCGCTGATCGTGCAGCAGCACGGCGGGACGTTGGAGATGGACGAGCCCCTGGATGGCGGCGTGCGCTGGACTCCTTTGCTTGCCGACCATCCACGGTCGGCAATACGGTGGCAGCACCGATGTTATGCGTAGGCCACCCGCCGTAAGTCATTCAGTGAGCGCCTCAGGTGGCCTCTAATCCGGGCTCAGCCAGCCCAGCGAACGCGACCAGTGAAACAGCAGTTCTGCGCGACGCGCAGCGAGTCCAGGTGGCGCTGGGGGCAGCGGGAGCGGAGGCAATAACGCTCTGGTCCGCCCTACGGGCCAAAGAGGCGGGCACCATAACAAGCAAATTTCCCAAAACACGTAGAGCGGGCACCACAACAAGCAAATTTCCTAAACCAAACGGGCAATTTCCTAAAGCAGAGCGGGGTTTGATACGGTGGGCGGCGGATGGCGGAGGCACGCATGCGACGGGTGGCGCTGTGCTTGGCGGCGGCCTCGTGGTGCTGAGCGGCTGCTTTCGGCGGCGGGGCGGCCCGCAGCTGACGCCTGCGCCAACATCGGCACCATGGGTGACGGTCGCTTCACCCGCGCTGGCTGGTTGTGGAATCGACGCCGGCAGGCAGATCCCGTCGGCGGCGCCCAAGCCAGCCGCCACGGCTGGTGCCGTACCGCCGCGGACCGCGTCTGGGTCGGCAATACCGATGGTGAAGGCGTTCATCCGCAAGACGCCCGCGATGGCGGATCGGGTGCGCGCTCATCCAGACCGGCACGGGTGCTGGCATCATCGGCGCCGACGAAGATGCCGGCGCGGCGAAGTGGCGCCACGTGCGCGCCCCGATGGCCTCGAGGGCTAGTGTGCCAGCCCAGCACACGGTCACAACTGAGCCCTAATCGCCGGGCCAGGCTGCGGCACCCAGCGGCGCCGACGACGATCCGTTCGAGCTGACCCAACGTTCGCCGCTGCCGCCAGTACGCCGGGTCATTCGGGCCTGGCAAGCCTGATTCAAAACACGCACCCTCGGTGCGCGGCACAATGCACGCAAAGGTATTGCGGAAGCGTTTTTTCGCATATCACCCCGCCCACGCATGCTCGGTGGCACGGTGAAACTCCCGTGTCAGCGACGAGGTCGATCGACGCCTGTACGGCGTCAATCTGCGCGAGCGCATGCAGCCCGACTATCCTGGGCTGCGGCGACCTGCCGCCGTATTACTCGACTACCTGGTCAGCCATAGTTGGACGCGCGCCGCTGTACGTGATCCACGGCAACCACGATGACCCCGCCCATGCAGGATGAACCTCGGCATACGGGCAGACGGGTGCCATGTACCGGCGGGCGCACCGCGCGTCAACGGGCTGCTGATCGCTGGCTTCGACGGGTCGGTGCGCTACACCAGGGCGCCTACCAGTCGACGTAGAGATGCAGATGCACGCGCTGGCCCGCGCACTGGTGCCGTCACCGGTGCTCAACAAGCTGCGCTACGGGCGCTTCCTCGACGTGTTGATCACCCACGCCCCGCCGCGCGGCGTGCACGACGAAAGCGACCTCTGCCACGCTGGCTTCGACGCGCGTTTCGATGGCTCATCGACACACGTTCAAGCCCCGCTACCACCTGCACGGACACGTCCACATCTACGTGATCGACGGACCACCTGAAGACCAGATCGGCGGGACCGACGTGGTCGACCGCCCACCTGCACCAGGCGAGATGACGATCGAAGTGCCAGCGGCGAGGCCGCTACTGCCGGGCACTCGCGGGTCGCCTCAGCAGCGTGACCAGCCTGCGTGAATCGGTCCAGCGCATCGATTAGCTCCGCGTCGGGCGCGTGCGCGTCGCGCCACTGCGCCAGGCGGGCAATGACATCCGCGTTCGGTCGCCGTGGGCTGCCCGCCCGCGAGCTGACGGGCGCGGACAGCCTGCCACAGCGGGCGGAACACGTTGCCGTACCAGCGGCTGGCCGCGACGCGAAGGTCACTGGAGACCCCGATCTTCGGCGTACCGCCTGACCAGGTCGCAGGATGTCGTAGGTCCCGCGCAGCTGACTTCGCGCAAGCCCGTCGTTTGCTCGAAGCCGTACGCCGAGCGGCGAACAGCTCGGGCGCCTGCTCATCGGCGGCGGGGACGAACCCGTGACGTTGGCGTCGATCTCAGCCGGCTGCTCCGCAGTGCGGCGGCGAGGCGATGGTGCCCATCGAGCACGTAGTAGCCGAATCCGAGCCGGTAGACGTCGATCGGCGCCACTTCCACGCCACTGGCCATCGCGCGGACGATGCGCCTGAAGCGCTCTTCATCACCCCGCCGCCTCTGCCGCTGGTTCGGTCGGAAGTCGGGGCCGAGCTCCTGGTGGCGACCGACACTGCCGACGATGCGGTTGACTCGATGGTCCGCAGGCCCAGATTGCGCTGGTCACGCCAAGGCGCGCTCGGCGTCCTCCCCGAAGGTGCGCAGCGGGTGGTTGAGATAGTGGCGCGGCCCTGCGGCTGCACGAGCAGCACCGCAGGGCGCGTTGCGCGCGACCTGATCGTAATACGCTGCCGAGGACGACGCTTCGGCAGGGTCGGCTGCAAAAGTTGCTGCCGAGAACGATCAAAAACGCCGCGTTGTTGGTCGCCTCGCTGACAATGGTGGGCGCGGCGGCGCCGCCACGCAGGACGCCGTCGGTGCGATACCCGCGTTGTGCAGGCGGGCTGCCACCGTATCGAGGTACGCGTGCGCGCCGCCGCCTCGGTAGGCGACCGCGTTAGGTCGAGCGAGCCCGAGGGCAGGACGCAACAGCAGCACGTCGGCCTGGCAGCGCGTGCGCGTACAACTCGACGCGCGATATCGGTGGTTTCGTCTGCCCAGCGGGTGAGATCGAGGGGGACGAGGATCAGGCGTCAATACGCGGGCTGCGCGCTCGGTTCTGCGGAGAACGTGGTCACCGCGCAACAGCGTGTCAGGGGCCGAGGTGTTTACACCGATCCTTGCAGGTTGCTGAGCAGGCCCGTGATGGCTGGTCCAAAGAGCAGCAGACCATGATTGCCAGCACTCGCCACAAGCGCGATGATCAGACCGTACTCAACGAGGCCCTGGCCACGAAGTGGCATAGTGGACCGTCCTTCTGTGGCGCCAAACGATCGTCTGGCGTTCTGGCGCTGAAGGGCTGCAGCCGTTGCGCCACGCGCAGCCGAAAGTCAGGTGCAGGGCGTGAGGCCTCGCGGCGGGCGGCGCGGCGCCGTCGTCGCTCCAAGTCTCACCGAGATACGCCCCTGCGGATCCAGCTCGGTCCCGAGCAGGTCCCGAGGCGCAGGCCCGAGAGCACGACCTGACCCGTCTGCAGAACGAAGCCGCGGTGCGCGCGACGCTGAGCGCCATGCCAACGTGGCTGTTCTGTTCGACCACGAAATGGTCGTGCCCTGCTTGTTGATGGACTGGATCGACGTCGAAGACCTGGTCGACGAGGTTCGGCGCGAGCCCCATCGACGGCCTCGATCCATGCAGCAGCAGCTTTGGGCGGCTCATGCAGCGCGGCCCATCGCCAGCATCTGCTGCTCGCCGCCCAGACAACGTGCCAGCGGCCTGCTGGCGACGCTCTGCGAGCGCGGAAACAACATCAGCACACTGGTCGCGATCGCTCGCGGCATGCCGCGCGATCGCTCGCGCGCACGAAGGCGCCGAGCTCGAGGTTCTCCGCAACCGACATTGCGCGGAAAGATGCGCCGCGCCTCGGGCATCACCCGGCGATGCCGCGCTCGATGATCTGGCTGGTGTCAAGTCGGGTCGATGCGCTCACGCGGTGCCAGATCACCTGGCCGCGAGTTGGCTTCACGAGGCCGAGGACGCGTCTTCATCGTGGTCGACTTGCCCGACGCGTTGCCGCCGACGCAAGCACACGATCTCGCCTTCGTACAGGTCGTAGTTGACACCCTTGAGCACGTGCAGCGCGCCGTAGTAGGTGTGCACGTCATCGAACTTGAGCAGCGGCTCAGGCGCGCTGGCGATGCCTCGCCGCAGATAGGCCTCGATGACCTAGCGGGTCGCGCTGGATATCCGCGGGCAGCCCTCGGCGATCTTCTTGCCGTAGTCGAGCACGACCACGCGATCGGAGATGGTTGACCAGCTCGAGCTTGTTGCTCGATCAACAGCACGGTCACCCCGAGCTCACGCAGGCTGCGGCTCTGATCCATCAGCTCGAGCGTCTCCGCCGGGTTCATGCCTGCCGACGGCTCGTCGAGCAACACCAGCCGCGGCCGTCCCGCCAGTGCGCGCGAAGATCTCGACACGCCGCCGATTCGCGTACGACAGACTCGACACCACATGCTCGAGGCGCGGCACGAGCCGGTTGCCAGACAGGCTCGACGACGTCGCGCGCCCACATCACGGCGCCCGCTTCTTCGCGCCGTACGGCGGGCGTTGCGCGAGCACCGACGCCAGCGTGTTGCCCTTCAACCTGGGCATGCTGGCCGATCAGCACGATTTCCAGGACGCTCAGGTTGTTGAACAAGCGCAGATTCTGGAAGAGTGCGCGCGACGCCGAAGCGCGGCAATCTTGTGCGGCGGCAGGCGATTGAGATCGGTACCGCGATACATGATGGTGCCACTGTCAGGCCGCACCAGGCCGTCAGCATGTTGAACAGCGTGGTCTTGCCCGAGCCATTCGGACCAATCACGCTGACGATCTCGCCCCGTGTTCACCGTCAGATCGATCTGATCGGCGGCGAGCACGCCACCGAAGTTCTTGTGCAGGCCCTCTGACCTCGAGCAGCGGCTGGCCAGGTTTGATCGTCAGGTCGGGTACCTTCGGCGATGGGGAAGTCGGTTCTGAAGCCGCCGCGAGTTGCCGTAGCCGACTGCTCGCCAACGGTGAGAGCGCGCTAACCCCGCGCGCGCGGGGATCAGCCTGGCGGCGGTACAGCATCATCAGCACAGCACCACGCCATAGATGCAGCTGATTGGCCTGCGTGATATCCATCGTCTGCAGCCACGCGACGCCGATCGAGTTGCCCAGGTTGGGCCCGCACTGGCTTGAGACCGCCGAGCACGAGACCCTGGAAGAGGGTGAGAGATCAGCGCGCCGACGGCCGACGCCCGGGATGCTGCCCATGCCGCCCAGCACGACCATGACCAGGATGATGGTCGAGACGGTGAACTGGAACATGTCGGGCGTCGCTGTCGTCAGCTTGCCCACGTGGAAGGTGCGCAGCCAGGCCCCGACGCCCAGCGCCGATCGCGAACGCCAGCAGCTTGTAGCGTGCGTGGTCGATGCCCATCCGGACCGCGCCGCCAGCTCGTCCTCGCGTAAGGCCAGCCAGGCCCGTCCCGTGCGCGAGTACTGCAATCGGTAACTGACGAAGACGACCAGTCGCACGAGCGCCAGGATCAGGTAGTAGAACGGCCGCGAGATCGAAGCTGAAAGGTGAAGCCGAAGATCGACGGCGTGCGCACTCCAGGCAGCCCTGTGCACCGTTGGTGATGCCAGAAGCGTTGCGCAGCACGATCGGACGATCTCACCGGGCTCGAGGGTGACGATGGCCAGGTAGTCGCCGCGCAAGCGCAGCGTCGGCGCTCCGAACAGGACGCCGAAGCCGAGCGCAGATGAGCGCCGCCACGGCAGCATGAGCCAGTACGAGAAGTGCAGCTGCGGCGACCTCGCCGTGGCCGAAGCGCACCTGGTCGACCTGGCCAAGCCACCGCAAGCGGCTGCCACAGGACCGACCACGGGATCTTCAGCTGGAACGACGCGGCCAGGCCATACGATAGGCGCCGAGCGCGAAGAATGCCCGCGTAGCCAAGGGTCGAGGAGACGGCGAAGCCGACGACGATGTTCAGGCCGAGCGCAAGCAGCACGAGAGGTGCCCGCGTTGGCGAATCGCGTCGAGGTCGCCGCCGACTTGGGTCGATCAGTGGAATTAGCGCCACAAGCACAGAAGGCGATCAACCAGCTGGATGACCGTCGACGCGACCCGACGGGCGCGACCACGGTCAGCAAAGCCGAAGAAGCGGCGATCCGCTCGGGCGCACGACGGGCTCGGCGGCGACGCCGGTTCCGCGACGTAGGCGGGCGGCTGCAGCGAGTCTGGGACTTCGTTGGCTGGCGCGGTGCTCATGCGCGCTGCGCGCTGCATGCCGAGCAGCCCATTGGGCTTGAACACCAGGCACGATGATGAGGATCGAGGAAGATCACCACGTCCGGACCACGAGTTGCCAATGAACTGGCCACTCAGCGATTCGACGAGCCCAATCAGCAGACCGCCCAGCACCGAGCCAGCGGAATGTTGCCAATGCCACCCAGCACCGCGGCGGTGAATGGCGCGCAGCCCGGCGAGATAGCCAACGATGTACGACGTCAGGCCGTAATAGAGGCCAAAGATCCAGCGCCGCCGCGCCTGCCAGTGCGCGAGCCGATGAAGAACGTCAGCAGGATGATCAGCAATACGTAACTGAACGAAGCAGGCTAC
>ERZ1370068.1730-contig-11656_pt1 | contig 70796 bp, 125 predicted proteins | sample MGYA00561227_ERZ1370068 | MGnify/ENA primary metagenome ERZ1370068 (study PRJEB38410, sample SAMEA6850437) | metagenome | study: Metagenomic assessment of the ecological functions of the soil: analysis of the soil microbiota associated with the...
GTTGTACTTCGTTCAGTTACGTATTGCTACCAGTTCCGGCGCGCCCTCGGACGCGATGTCCAGCAGAATGCCTGGCCACGCGCTGGCGAACGGTGGCTGAAGGCGCTGCTCGACCTCATACAAGAAGACTGATCGCGCGTTCGCTCTGCTCGCGGAGGAAGGCCGCGACACGCGTATGTCCTGCGCCGCTGCACGGCGTGCGACGCCAGGGACAGCGCCAACACCTCAGTCGTCTACCAGCGCCTGGACCTGCAGCAACAGCAAGGCGAACCCCGGATGAACAGCGACGCATGACCCCAGTAGGGCGCCCGGCCGGCAGTGCGGACCGTCATCGTGCGGCCGTCCGGCGCAGTCGCGAACACCCGAACAGGCCCGGAGACGACCAGCTCGAGGACCGGTGCGCGCCTCACCTCGCGATGGATCACCGACGAGGCAGGGATCTTCCAGTCTGACGCGCACCGGCCATCAGGTCATCGATAAGCATCTGCCGGTAGCTCGCGCGAATGCTGACGCTAAGACCGCCGACTCCAGATCTGCGTCCACAGTCGAAACTAGGGCATGTCCAATGGATCGATACCGTGCGGCAGAGCCTTCGTTGTAGCGGAGCTGCCGGCACTCCGGGCGAGCAGACCATCGCCCAGGCGGTGCGCGCGACGGTCTTGGAAGCGTGGTCGCTCGCAGCTGATCTGAAACCGTCAGCAGCCAGCCAGCGTTAGAGGGTAGTCGCCGAGATAGCTTTGCCGCGCGTGTGAGTTTCTCGACATCGCTGAGGCAGCGGATGCCGCAGACTCGGCGTGCCTGGGACCTCCCTGGCGCCGCGGGTATGACCCCGGCGGGGCTCCTTCACTCGATTCATCGAGGACGGTTTACGCGCCACAGCCATCCGCAAGCGGTTCGGCTTACGGATGCCCGACCGCGACGGTCTAGTGGCATAGTCGGTTATGACCTGGGCAATAGGGGGTGTAGCTGTGGCTGTCATGTTGATTGCGCGCTTCGACGGCGACGTGGACCAGTTGAGGCAGGCGTACGACCGGGCGCATGCGTTGATCATGAGTCGCGAGGGTGCGACTGGCGTGGAAGGCTGCGCCACCACTGCGCGATCGGCAAAGGTGCCTTGTACCTGATCGGGGTGTGGAGTCGGAGAAGCGCGTCCGTAGCCGGTGGGACCAGCGAAGGAGTTCGAAGACGATGCTGACCTCAGTTGGCTTCCCGTCGCCGAATACCGCCGATCTCACCATTCTTGAGTTGCACGCGACCGAGCCGCCTGCTTTGAGCCGACATTAGACATCGCGGCCGCTCCGACCGCCGCCAGTCAGGTGCCAAGCTTTCTGGTCAGCGGCGGAGGAGGTTCCTCGAGTGCAACTCGGTGGGACGGCCCGGCAGCGCCAGATACCGTCATCTCGCAAGCGGTTCAAGACTGACACAGTATTATTCCAAGCTCACCCAACTCATGGTGGTACTCTCGGTGTCCGCTGAGAGGTCGGCTCACGGCGCACGTTCTACGCCGTCTTGGGCATGGTGCTGTCTCGTTCAGCTGTCCTTGCCGGCTGGCAGTGCCGTCAGGGCGTCGAGCTGGGCCTGGTCCAAGGTGACGTCGGCCGCGGTGGCGTTGGCGGTGACCTCCTTCAGCTTCGCGCCGACGATCGCCGAGGCGACCGCCGGGCGGGATAGTAGCCAGGCCAGCGACACCTGGTACGGCTGCAAGCCCCAATCCTGGCTCAGTCGCTCGACAGCACGGCCGATCTCCAGCTCGGTGTCGGTGAACCCGGACCCACCGAATCTCTTGTCACCGGAGAACTCCCGTTCCTCGACCTGCATGCCGGCCAGCAGCCCGCCGTGCAGCGGGCCGAACGGCACGATGGACAGCCCGAACTGCTGACAGGCTGGGGCGAGCTCGTCTTCGGCGGCGCGGTCGATGAGGTTGTACTTGACCTGCGCGCAGACCGGCGCGGCGGCCAGGTGGCGGTCATCGGCGATCCACAGCGCCTGGGTGACCTGCCAGGCCGGGTGGTTGGACAGGGCCACGTAGCGCAGCTTTCCTTGCCGCACCAGATCGTCGTAGACCATGAGGGTCTGCTCCAGCGGGGTGTCGGGGTCCGGGAAGTGCGCGTAGTAGACGTCGATGTAGTCGGTGCCGAGGCGGCGCAAGCTGTGTTCGACCTGGTGGATGATGTATCGGCGCGACAGCCCAGCTGCCGGGTCGAACCGACGTTCACCGGACTTGGTCGCGATCACCACGTCGTCGCGTCGGCCGACGAGGGCGCGGCCGAGGATCTGCTCGGCGGGTTCGCGTTCAGTGGCTGGTGGCGCGCCGGGCCGGTCGAAGGTCGGCGTCGCCCCGTAGACGTTGGCGGTGTCGAAGAAGTTGATGCCGAGATCGAGCGCCGCATGGACCACACGTCCGGCTTCCTGCGCGTCCGGCGCGACGCCGAACGTAGCAGTGCCCAGGCAGATCTTCGACACCTTCACACCAGTCGGGCCGAGCAGGAGTACTCCATCGGTCACAATCCTCCGCTGTAGATCCTCACAGGATGTCGAACTCGCAGAACGTCTACAGCATCTAGAAACCGTCACTCGTGGCGTCGTGGGAGTCCCTGATGAGCCACGTACGGACCGACAACCCTGGAGCCACGGCTGCCGCCTGACCAGCAGGCCACCGCTGGACGACATCAGACGCGCCAGGCGCGTCGCGCGTCCCATCCAAGACGACGATCATCTGCTCACCCGCTCCTCCCGCGGCAACGAACAGCCATTCTCACCAGACGGTCCCCGGGCGTGGGACTTATCTCTTGACGTGGCTCTTGCCAGATCGCCTGCTAAATCATCACCCTCCGCCACTTGGCCTGGGCTACACCGCCTCGAAATTGAAATCCTGTGATGACTCCAGACCGCCGACAGCTCCGTCTGACGTACCCCCAGATCCCCAAAGCTTCCAAGTCGAACACACCTCATGCACTCCAGGTGAGGATGGCTGGTCGCCTCGACGCCGTCGGGGTCCGCTCCGTCGTCGGGAAGGCTCAACCTTTTGCTGCCCGGCATGCCCGAGGCTCTGAGTAGTGGGTGCCTCCCGGCGGCGGCTCGTCTGGGCTGTTGACGCTCGATAGGGGCGTGGGGGAACGCCATGTATCCCCTTGAGATGCCTGCGCTCTGCCCGGCCGCGGAATAGCTGGATGGGATGGAGAAGATCGGATGTTCGCAGGCGTTGACACGCACAAGGACACCCTCGCCGTGGCCGTGATCGACCACGGCGGACGGGTCGTCAGGCAACTCGAGTTGCCGAACCAGGACAGCGGCTACGTCCGACTGCTGGCCCTGCTGAGCAGCCACAACGTGGTGCGGGTGGGCATCGAAGGATCCGGCAACTTCGGCTGGCCGGCCGCAATCTACCTGCTCAAGCGGGACCTGAACGTCGTCGAGGTGCCGCCCTTGATGACCTCGCGGGAACGGTTGAGCCGACCCGGCCAGGGGCAAGACCGACCCGGTCGACGCGGTCGCGATCGCCCGCATCACCGCCCGCGAGGATGCCTTGCCGCCGGTCCGGCCGATGACCGGCCACGCCGCCGATCTCCGGGTGCTGACCGAGTACCGCGATCAGCTGGTGAACGAACGCACCGCCACCGCGAACCGGGTCCACACCGACCTGGGGTGGCTGCGGCCTCGGCTACCAGCACCACCTGCCGCACCTGACCAACATGGCGCACCTGCACGCCGCACTGGAGTTACTGAGCGGCGACGACAGTGTCCGGGCCGCGGTGACTCGGAGTCGGTTGGACCGGATGCTGACCCTCACCGAGCAGCTCGCTGAGTTGCGGATCCAAATCGACGCCCTGGTCAAAGCAAGTGGCAGCACGCTGCCCTGAGGTCTACGGCGTCGGCCCGGTCGTTGCGGCCACCATCATCGGCCACGTCTTCGACGTCCGCCGCTACCCCACCCGGCACCACTTCGCCACCGCCAACGGAACCGCACCCATCCCGGCCTCGTCGGGTCGCACCGTACGACACCGCCTCAACCGCGGCGGGAACCGGCAGCTCAACCGGGCGCTCTACACGATAGCGATCACCCAGATCCGCGCGAGACACCGAAGGCCGCGCCTACTACCAGCGCAAACGAGCCGAAGGCAAAACCAGCCGCGAAGCCCTCCGCTGCCTCAAAAGACGGCTGTCTGACCTGATCTACCGCACGCTGCGCGCCGACCTCGCCAACGCTGCGCAGCCAACTCCCACTCTCAGCATCGCCGCATGAACCCGCCGCTCGGGGTAGCCCAACCGTCGCACACGGCGCGACCCGGCCGAAAAGCAAGCACAGTTCTCCTCCTAGACGGAGTGGGTGCGGCTGACGCAAGGAGGCACGACTGACTGCCTAACGGCAAGCTGCGTGGCAGAGCTTCCAGCCTCAACACCCTGCTCTTCGCTGCGGCGTTCCGCCACACCCACCTCCCAGGAGAGTACTCGCCACATACCCCGCCGGATTCTCACCCTAAACAAGCAGGGAGTGAATCCAGCGACCCGCGAGCCGTTGACATAGGGGCCCACGGTCGGAGGGTACCTCCGGCTCAGCTGACCGCCCAGGGGCCGCGGTTCAGCTTCGGGTGGTGTGACGATGAGCATCCATAAGCTCACGGCAGGGTCTGGGTATGACTACCTGACCCGGCAGGTGGCTGCGTTGGATGCTCGACTGGGAAAGGGCCATACCGGCCTGGCGTCGTACTACACCGAACGAGGCGAGACGCCTGGGGTGTGGATCGGCTCCGGGCATGGACGGGATCGAGGGCTTGGCCGCGGGCGATGCGGTGATGACGGAGCAGATGCGTGCGCTCTGTTCGGCTGCGGCTGCACCCGTTGGCCGAGCTGCAGGCAGCAGCTGCTGGAGGGACCGGAGGCTGACCGAACGCGATTATCTAGACCGTGACCCGGTTGGGTGTCCCGTTCCAGATCCGTCGACGGCGGTCGTGCGCCCGTTCCGGCTGGAGGTGGCTAGGGCGCATCGCGGCGATCACACCACATCGGCTGGCTACCGTCGGACTGGCCTCGATACGCGGCGGCGGAGCGGGCGCGGAGTGCGGACTCGAGGTGCGCTGCGCGAGTTCTTCACCGGCCGAGCATGGCCGTGGGCCGGTTGATGCACGCGAGCTGGCCGGGCAGATCGCGAAGGACTCGCGGCCGCGGACACAGACTGTCGCCGGGTATGACCTGACGTTCTCACCGGTGAAGTCGGTGTCGACGCTGTGGGCGGTCGCCGACCCGAGCGTGGCGGCGGTGATCGAACTCGCTCATCAGGCCGGCGGTGCAGGAGGCGTTGACGTTCATTGAGCAGCACTGCCTTGTTCACCCGGACCGGCGCCCAGGGGATCCGGCAGGTCAACGTCCGCGGCCTGGTCGCGACCGCGTTCACCCACCGCGACAGCCGGGCCGGCGACCCCGATCTGCACACCCACGTCGCGGTCGCGAACAAGGTGCAGACCCTCGACGGCCGCTGGCTGTCGATTGACGGTCCGGGTGTTGTTCAAGGCCAATGTCGCCGCCTCGGAGACCTACAACACCGCGTTGGAGCAGCATCTGCGCGACAAGCTCGGCGTGCGGTTCGCGGAGCGGCCGGGCACCGACCCGACCAAGCGGCCGGTCCGGGAGATCGTCGGTGTCGACCCGCGACTGAACCAGTGCTGGTCCTCTTGCCGAGCCCGCATAGAGGCACGGCGGGGTGTAACTGGCCGTCTTCCAACATGATCATGGCCGCCCACCGACGCCGATCGAAGCGGTTGCATTTGGCTCACCAGGCGACATTGGAGACCCGCGAGGCCAAGCACGAACCCCGAAGCGGCCGCCGGTCGCGAACTCCACACCGCAGCAGACATGGCCGCCGTGCCTGGACTGGCGCCTCCCAGAGCCCGGGCCACCGGCCCAGGGCCGCTGTCCTGGCTTCCCGGCGTCCCGTCAAGCGCTTCATGATCCCGTTTGGGGTCAGTATCTGGCGAAGCAGTCCCAGCTAGTTACCGACCTCGCCAATCGGATCCGAGGTGACGCCAGCCAGGACGACACCCGGCCTGTGTGGGCGCCGCCGGGCAGCCGCCCGAACCTCGCCATCATCGCTGAAGTCGCCGTATGGCGGGCCGCCAACGGCATCCACCCCAATGACCCACGACCCACCGGAGCAGCACAACTGCAGACAGGCTCAGCCCTCTGGCAGCACCACCTCGACCGAAGTCTCGCCCGCGGCAGCGACGACAACATCGGTCGCCCTGACATCCCAGAGCCCCCGCCTGCTGCAACCTCACACGATCGCCGGCACGAAAATCGACGACGCCTGCCCCAACCACCCGCAGTCCACCCGAACCCTCGCCACCGCGCCGGCCTGTAGGTGCCTTCGGTGGCAAGCCGGTCGTCCACATCCAAGTGCCATCGGCATGATCAAGTACCCACGGATTGAACGCAGGTACCGCTTGTACTGGATGAGTGCCAGGCCCTCGTAGCCGTTATCGCGCCACTAGCTGTGCCCTGACAGCCCTCAGACAATGCGAGACAATGATCAGCATCTCCGCAGGTCAGAGCCACATCCAGTTCACCACTGAGGAGTTCTGCATCCGGTTTAGGAAACCTCTGCTCTATCCCCAGAGCTATGGGGGCCTCGCGCGCTGCCACCACGTGGCGGGATGTTTCTGCAGAGCGCACCGCACAGGGTATCCGCATAAGCAGTCTGTCAGCATGACCGGTATGCCGAGACCGATCGTGATGGATGTCGACACCGGCACGGACGACGCTCTGGCGATTCTCTACGCCGTACGTCACCCAGACCTTCAGCTGCTCGGCATCACGTGCGTCGCCGGGAACGTCAGTGTTGATCAAGCGGTGCTCAACACGTGCAAGGTGCTTGACGCCGCCCGAGCTCGAGACATCCCGGTCGCGGCAGGCGCCGCAGAGCCGCTCAACGGAGCATGGCGCACCCAAGGGCAGGATCCCACGGTCTGGACGGCCTCGGCGGGATCACCTTGCCAGCGACGTCCCGACAGCGATCACCGATGCCCGCGGTCGACATGCTGAATCAGCTGATCATGAGTTCGGCTGAACGCGTGAGCCTCATAACACTCGGGCCCAAAACGAATCTCGCCTTGCTGCTCACGAGATATCCGGACGTGGTGACGCGCCTCGAACAGATCATTTTCATGGGCGGCTCAACAAGCGAGGCTGTCCCCGAGTTCAACGTCCGGTACGATCCCGAGGCGGCGCTCGATGTGATCGAATCAGCGGTCCCGATAACCATGTACGGATTCGATCTGTTCGGCCAGCTAGCAATCGATCAGGCAGACGCGGACCGCTTCCGCAATCATGATCATCCCGCAATCCGGCTCACCGGGGAACTTCTGTGGCGCCGTCACTCGAGCTTCGCTCCGGGCGACTACCTCGGTCTCGTTGGCGACGCCGGTGCGATGGTGCTGCTCACCAATCCAGAACTCTTCGTCGCCCGCGAGCTGCCCGTTCGCATCAATCTCGAAGGCGTCGGCCGTGGCCAGACCATCATCGATCGACGCGGCACGCTCTACGAGAGCTCTCGGCGTTCCAACGTGTCGCCGATGACCAACGTTGTCTTGGATCTAGACGCGACAAAGGCCGCGTCGGCGTTCGTTCAAACAATCAGCGCCTACGCGGCCTCAGCAAATAATCACTCGTGAACGTGTTCGGCTTTGAGCTTTTCCACCTGGGCGTGCACCTCAACCATGTCGAGGCCCTTGACAGCGTCCACAACCTGCTTCAGAGCATGCCCCGGCAGCGCTCCGGCCTGGTTGAAGACCAGGACGCCCTCACGGAAGGCCATCAGCGTAGGAATGCCCTCGATGCCCAACTGGCCGGTCAGCTCGTAATTGGCATCGGTATCCAACTTGGCGAAGACGATCCCGTCGTACTCCTCTGAAGCCTTCTCATAGATAGGCCCGAACCGCTTGCAGGGCCCGCACCATTCGGCCCAGAAGTCCACCAGGACAATGTCGTTATCTGTGATGGTCTCCTCGAAGTTCTCGGCGGAGATGTTAATCGTTGCCATTCATGTGCTCCTCGTTACGGGGATTGGCTGCTGACTGGGGGCTTCGCGGCAGCCACTGTGTAAACCGCACACGAGGTACGCCTATTCCATACCCACTACTTGATGGCTACAAGCCGGCGCATCGGGATGGCCACCTCGACCAGCTCGCGTCTTTTGACGCTGTCCTCGAGATACTCGATCGCTCGCTCGACCCGCGACCACCGAGTGTTGGGCAGGTACAGCGCCGACATCACCAGCTCGGCGTCGGCCCGCGAGCGAATGCTAAACCTGTATCGCTCGCGCGCATCCTCCACGGCCCGCATCCCATTGAGGTTCAGTGTCTTGGCGAAACCGGTCAGCTCCACGGGGCCTGGAAACTGAGGCTTGGTCCGAAGGCGGCCGTTGATCCGTGTCAGCACCCTCAGATCACTCGGGGCGAGCGGCCGGATTGCGGGGGCAATCGCCGCCAGCACGCCACCTGGGCGCAGCACTCGCGCGACCTCCTCGATCACTCGGGTCAGCGGCTGGACGACGACCAATCCCATAGAGCTGGTGACTACATCGATGCTCTCGTCTTTGAATGGAAGCTGCAGGGCATCGGCCCGGACCCATGGCCCAGGTCCGCGTTTGGCAGCCAACGCGAGCTCATGTTCAGACAGATCCAAACCGACGACCGTACGCCCGGGCCGGGCCAGCTCGCGCGACATCGGACCCGAGCCGCACGCGAGATCCACCACGATGGTCGCCGTCGCCGATACGGCGCGAGCCAACCATCGGTACGGCGAGTGGTCGCCGGCGAGCGCGCGTGAAAGCACGGCCTCGGCAATGCCGGCTCGATCTCGGTGAAAGTCGGCCAGGTACTTTCGCCAATTCACTTGCTCGCTCACCGCGAAGCTCCTCGCGGTCGATCAAACGCGTGACACGAACAGGTGGGTCGATGCCTCGCGGTCGATCTCGCAGCTGGGCAGAACCATCGACTGTCAGCCTGAACACCCAGCCCTCCAACCTCGGCACGGACCTTGGCGCCGGGTTGGATGCCTGCCTGGCGAAGGGTGCCCATCATCTCCACGTCCTTCTGGATCTCCTCGCTCATCCGCTCGATGACGACCGTGATCGAGGATCCCGTGCTGCTGACCACGTCTTGCAACTGCTCATTGCCATCCCGGAACGGCTCGGTGGCCGCGCTCACTCCGAGCTCATCCAGTCCCGGGATCGGATTGCCGTACGGAGACACGGTTGGTGCGTTCAGCAGGTCAACGAGCTTTCGCTCCACATCTTCTGAGATGACGTGCTCCCACCGACAAGCTTCATCGTGCACCTTCTCCCAGTCGAGCCCGATGACGTCAATGAGGAGCCGCTCGGCCAGCCGGTGTTTTCTCATGACTCCGGGTCGCACGCGCGCGTCCCTCGTCTGTCAGCTCGAGATGGCGGTCCCCGAGGACATGTACGAGGTTGTCTCGCTCCATACGCGCCACGGTCTGCGATACCGTCGGGCCACTTTGATGCAGACGCTCCGCGATCCGGGCGCGCAGGGGAACGATCCCCTCCTCCTCCAGCTCATAGATGGTGCGGAGGTACATCTCGGTGGTGTCGATTAGGTCGCTCACGTCTCTCCTATTGTCTTCGCTCGCGCATCGCGCCAGGAAACCTGCTCAGCAGGTCACGAGTTTCAGACGCTCGCGAAGACCCCATGATGCCCGAGGGCAAGATTAGACGATGCTCTCGGACGCGACAGGTTGCGATCTGGTGGGTGCGACGCGATTTCCGGCTGGCCGATAATCCGCGCGCTGCGTTCGGCGATCGATGACGGAGAGGCGGTGCTACCACTCTTCGTTCTCGACCCGGCGCTGCTGGAATCCGCTGGACAGGCTCGTCGGAAATGGCTGATCGCTGCCCTGTCCGCGCTGGATCGCGACCTGCGAGACAGCGGAGGGCCTGGACTCAGCGTGATCCGCGGCAAACCGACTGCAGTGATTCCTCGGCTGGCCAACCGACACCACGCCAAGCGGGTGCACATTAGCGCAGACTTCGGCCCCTACGGCCGATCCCGAGATGAACGCGTAGCCCAGCTACTGGGCGAGGACGACATCGAATTGATTCGGACCGGATCCCCGTACGCCGTAGCGCCGGGGACGCTGAAGAACCGCTCCGGCGAGCCCTTTCAGGTGTTCAGCCCGTTTCACCGCGCCTGGCTGGCGCATGGCGTACCCGACCCGGCTCCTGGCGTACGTGCCAGCAGCGTGGAGTGGCTGCGAGACAAAACCAGCGGCCAGTTGGAGGATCCCGACGAGGATCTGCTTCCGCTCGTCGGGGAAAAGGCAGCCCGAAAGGCCTGGCGGACCTGGCTCCGTAGGAACCCGACGGGGTGGGTGAATACGCCAAGCTGCGCGATTTCCCTGGCGTCGACGCCACGTCGCATCTCTCCATCGCCTTGCGCTGGGGCCACCTCCATCCGCGCACCGTGCTGTACGACCTCCGGGACCACCGGTCGAAAGGGGCGGCCGCCCTTGCGCGTCAGATCGCATGGCGAGATTTCTTCGCCGACGTGCTGTTTCACCGGCCGGATGCGGTGAAACAGCCCATCCGGCGACGAATTCGCGAAGATGCCGACGGACGACCCTGACCGGACGAAGGCCACCGCCCAGCGGCTACAGGCTTGGAAGGAAGGCAAAACCGGTTACCCGCTCGTCGATGCCGGCATGCGTCAGCTGCAAGCCGAGGGCTGGATGCACAACCGGGTCCGGATGGTCGTCGCTTCCTTCTTGATCAAGGATCTGCACATCGGGTGGTGGCACGGGGCCGACTGGTTCATGGAGCACCTGCGCGACGGCGACATTGCCCAGAATCAGCTCAACTGGCAATGGGTAGCCGGCTGCGGCACCGACGCGGCACCATACTTCCGGATCTTCAATCCCACCGGTCAGGCGGAGAAGTTCGATCCGGACGGGAGTTACATCAGGCGCTATGTCTCAGAGCTGGCGGATCTGCCGATCGAACACCTACACCAGCCCTGGGCTGCGCCAACGGGCGTACCAAGGGGATATCCGGAACCGATCATCGACCATGCAGTCGAGCGCCGGGATGGCCTTGGATCGGTACGCGGTCGTCAAGGACTCCTGACTTTAGGAGCCCTTGAGCAACCGCAGCAGCCTTTCGGCTTCCACTGCCACGGCATCCCGAGCCGGGCCGAGATATCGGCGGCTATCGACCATGTCCGGATAGGCAGCCAGCGTCGCCCGCACGGACTCGCTGAAAACCTGGTTGAGATGAGTCGCGATGTTGATCTTGGTCATGCCAGCCTCGATCGCCCGGACCAGTTCCTGATCGGGAACGCCGGAGGAACCGTGCAACACCAAGGGCACCGGGACCGCTCCCCGAAGCGCGCTGATCAGTTCGAGATCGAGCGCAACGCGACGCTCGGTCATGGCATGCGAGGTTCCGACGGCGACGGCCAACGCGTCCACACCGGTTGCTGTCGCGAATGCCCGCGCCTCTTCGGGCCGGGTTCGAGCGCCTGCTGCGTGGACGCCGTCCTTTCCACCGATCTCGCCGAGCTCGGCCTCGGCATCGAGCCCACCTTCGTGACATAGCTGCACGATCGCAGCCGTCGCGGTGACGTTCTCGTCGTAGGCCATCGTCGATGCGTCGAACACGATGAAGCGTGTCTGCTCGCTCACTCGTCCAGGTCAGCGCCGCGCCAGCCTGCCTCAGCACCGCGCCACGCGATTCCCGCCGCTCGCAGCTTGCCCGCGGCCAGATTCCGCAAACTCCGTTGACCCAATCCACGCACGCGCATACGTTGGTGGGACACGGGAAAGGAGGTGGTCCGCGGAATGAATGACTGTTGGACAAGTGAGGTGACGGCCAGCTAGCCGCATCCCGACTGTGTACAAACTGGTCGCGTGCGGCCGGCTAATCCACAGCCAACACCCGAACCCGCGAGCGCCGGAGTTGTCCGCCCGGCCAACCTGCTTCTGCTTCAAGACATGACCCGTGATTGGGGGTCTGTCGCTGGATGCGCGTTGACAAGCTCGCGGGTTTGTCCTTTCTGATGTGCGCTGCTCCGATGTGCGCTGAGCATGCGCTCGAACTTCGGCGCGAGTCTCGGCGCGCATACCTAGTCGATGATCGGGCTGAGCGCCTTCACCGTGTCGATGGTGTCAGCCTCGGCAGCCGACTTGTCCGGCCGATAACGCAGCACTCGGGCAAACCGCAATGCGACTCCGCCGGGATACCGCGGTGACCTCTGCAGCCCGTCGCAGGCGATCTCCACAACGGTTGAAGGCTCTACATAGACCGTGCCCTGCGTACGACGGACCTCAAGCTCCAGGAACCGTGCGGTCTGCCACGTCAGCAGCTCATCGGTGAGGCCCTTGAACGTCTTACCGAGCATGATCAACTCTCCCGACGCGGGATCCGGCGCAGCCAGGTGGAGGTTGGACAGCCAGCCCTGGCGCCGGCCGTGCCCCCACTCGGCGGCCGTGACGATCAGGTCGAAAGTGTGGCGGGGCTTCACCTTGACCCAGGCTGAGTCGCGCCGGCCGGCCGCGTACGGAGCCTGCAGGTTCTTGATCACGACGCCTTCGTAGCCCCGTTTGACCGCATCGGCGAAGGTGTCGGCGGCCTCCGCAGGCGTCGTGCAGATTTCGCGGGGCACGGTGACCGTTGCAGGCAATAGGTGACTCATTTGTTCCAGCCGCTCGGTCAGTGGTGCGTCCAGCAGGTCCTGGCCGTCCACATGCAAAAGATCAAAGAAGAAGACCTGAAGCGGCCCGGTCTGCGCCAGCGCCGCGATGTCGACACTGCTCATCGTGCGGGAAGCCACGACCTGGAAGGCTTCTGGTCGACCGTCGCTGCGCAAGCGAAAGCACCTCCCCGTCCAGCACGAGTTGATCATGCGGAAGCGATCGCGCCACCGCTACGACCTCCGGAAGACGTGCGGTGATGTCGTCCAAACTGCGGGTGAAGATCCGTATCTCATCGCCCGAGCGGTGCACCTGAACCCGTACGCCGTCCAGCTTGTAGTCCACCAATGCCGGAACGCCCGTCCGCTCGAGAGCGGCATCTGGGCCGGATGCAGTAGCTGCAAGCATTGGTTGAATGCCGACTCCAACCTTCAGGCCGACGGCGTGGAGTGCTTCGAGACCGCCCGTCAGCAAAACGGCAGCCGCTGCAGTGGTCGAGGACATCAGCATGGCGGCTCGGCGTACCGCGGCAACCGGAACGTCGAAGGCCGCAGCGAGTCCTTCCTGGACCGCCGCCTCCATCGCACCCTGTCGTAATTCACCGAAGATCAGGCCGCGCAGCAGGTCCTGCTCATCGGCGGTTGCCCGTGCGAGCAGGGCCTGCACGGCCGCAGCCCGAGCCGCCGTCGATCCGGCGCCGCTGAGGCTGGCGACATTGGCGAAGACCTCATCGACCTCACCGACGGTTAGCGAAGGCGCCTCCGCGGGAGCCGGAATGGACTGCAGCGACTTCCAGCCGACTCCCGTGCGCCGCTGGCGCAAGCTGCCCGACAGGTAGGAGACCACGATCTCGACATCGTCGCGCGACGCTTCCCGAAGGACCGCGGCGATGAGGTCCCGCTTGGCGTTGCGCGAGCGCGTGGCAGCGAGCGCGATTGCGGGTCTCGGCAAGCCGGCTCAGCAGCATGGTCGCGATTCTCCCTCTCGCCAGAGACAAATTGCCGACCATTGCGGGCATCCTGGCGTCGGAGGGGGCGATTTCTCGTCTGAATCTTCTTCCCGGGATTCGGTCAACAACAAGAACGGCGCTCCCATCGAGAGCGCCGTTCATGCGTAGCCATAACTCAGGACTTTTCGTCGTCCTCGTCGGCCGTGTCCGCTTCGTTGAGCGTGACAGCCTCTTCGGTGGTGGTGTCGTCGCTCGGCTGCTCCTCCTCCGCGGTGGCCTCCTCGAGTTCACTCGTCTCTTCAACGAGCTTCTCCGCAGGACTCTTCTCGGCCTCCGGGGCGGCGTCAGCCGGGGCTGCGTCAGCCGAGGCTGCGTCAGCCGAGGCTGCGTCGCAGCAGGTGCCGCCGGCGCAGCGGGAGCGGCCGCGGACGACTTCGTCGTCGACTTCTTTGCCGGAGCCTTCTTTGCGGGGGCGGCAACCTTGGCGTTTGCCTTCCTGCTGTCCTCGACCGATTCCTGGACCAACTCGATCAATGCCATCGGGGCGTTGTCCCCCTTACGCGGGCCAACCTTGGTGATCCGGGTGTAGCCACCCTCCCGATCGGCCAGGCCGGGCGCGATCTCGGTGAACAGCGTGTGCACCACACCCTTGTCGCGGACCGTGGTGAGCACCAAGCGCCGCGAGTGGATGTCACCGCGCTTTGCCTTGGTGATCAACTTCTCCGCCAGCGGACGCAACCGCTTCGCCTTAGCCTCGGTCGTCACGATCCGGCCATGCTCGAACAGCTGACTGGCCAGATTGGCCAGAATGAGCCGCTGGTGCGCGGCACTGCCGCCGAGCCGGGCGCCCTTGGTGGGTGTAGGCATGTCACTTGTCTCCTGAGCTCTAAATAAGCCGACTACTGCGGGGTTCCAAGGGGTCGCCCCCTTGGCTCCTGCGGGGGTTCCAGGGGTCGCCCCCTTTGCTCAATACTGCTCGGTCTCGCTGAAGTCGACGTCGTCATCGTCAAGATCGTCATATCGGCTGATCGCGCTCAGCGGGTCGAAGCCTGGTGCGCTGTCCTTCAGCGACAAGCCCATCTCATGCAGCTTGAGCTTGACCTCGTCGATCGACTTTGAGCCGAAGTTGCGAATGTCCAGCAGATCCTGCTCGCTGCGTGACACCAGCTCCGAGACCGTGTGGATGCCCTCACGCTTGAGGCAGTTGTACGACCGCACGGTCAGGTTCAGGTCCTCGACCGGCAAGGCCAGATCCGCAGCCAGCTGCTCGTCGATCGGCGATGGACCTATTTCAATGCCCTCGGCCTCCACGTTGAGCTCGCGAGCCAGGCCGAACAGCTCGACCAGAGTGCGCCCGGCGGAGGCAACCGCATCCCGCGGACGGATGGCCTGTTTGGTCTCCACGTCCAAGATCAGCTTGTCGAAGTCGGTGCGCTGTTCGACGCGGGTGGCCTCGACCTTGTAGGTGACCTTGAGCACTGGTGAGTAGATCGAGTCGACTGGGATGCGACCGATCTCAGCGTCGGCGGTCTTGTTCTGCACTGCGGAGACGTAGCCACGGCCACGCTCCACGACCAGCTCCATCTCCAGCCTTCCGGAGTCATTGAGAGTCGCGATGTGCAGCTCGGGGTTGTGCACCTCAACACCCGGCGGGCGGGGCAATGTCTGCCGCGGTGACCTCGCCGGCGCCAGCCTTGCGCAGGTACATCGTGACCGGCTCGTCCTCCTCGGAGGAGACGACCAGGCCCTTGAGGTTCAAGATGATCTCGGTGACATCCTCGACGACACCTTCGATCGTTGAGAACTCATGAAGGTTCCCGTCGATCTTGATGCTCGTCACGGCTGCGCCCGGGATGGACGACAGCAGCGTACGCCGCAGCGAGTTGCCGAGCGTGTAACCGAATCCCGGCTCCAGCGGCTCGATGGTGAACCGGGATCGACTGTCGGAAACCGTCTCTTCCGACAGGACTGGGGCGCTGTGCGATCAGCATTTCTCTTCCTTCCCCGCATCACCCGCTATTTGATGATGCGGAACCGCTGACGTATCCGACGCCTGCGGCTTCCTGCTTTCGTGCCCTTCGACAAGCGCAGAGCACATGATGTTGCTTACTTCGAGTAGAGCTCGACTATCAGTTGCTCGGATACATCGATCACGATCTGCTCCCGGACCGGCAGCTGATGGATCAGGATCCGGCCGCGGTCGGGAAACACCTGCATCCAGCCGGGAACGTCGCGTTCACCATGAGTCTCCCGGTTGATGATGTGCGGGGTCTGATCCTTCACCTTCTCGGCGAGATCGATCACATCGTGCGGACTCACCCGATAGGAGGGGATGTCGACCTTGTGACCATTGACCAGGAAGTGACCATGCACCACGAACTGACGGGCCTGCCGACGGGTACGCGCCAGCCCAGCGCGATAGACCACGTTGTCGAGGCGGGACTCCAGGATCTGGAGCAGGTTGTCGCCCGTCTTGCCCTGCTGCCGGTTGGCCTCCTCGTAGTACCGACGGAACTGCTTCTCCAGTACGCCGTAGGAATAGCGCGCCTTCTGCTTCTCGCGGAGCTGCAGCGAATACTCCGACTCCTTGGTGCGGCCCTTGCCGTGCACGCCGGGCGGATAGGGGCGGCGCTCGAACGCTCTGTCATCCGCCGACAAGATCAACACCCAGCCGACGTGACTTCTTGGTCATGGGACCGGTATAGCGAGCCATGTTTTGAATAAGTCCTTGTCTTCTGAGGTGATCAGACCCGACGCCGCTTGGGCGGACGGCAGCCATTGTGCGGGACAGGGGTGACGTCGGAGATCGCACCCACCTCGAGGCCGATCGCCCCGAGTGAGCGGATCGCAGTCTCGCGACCAGAGCCGGGGCCCTTGACGAACACATCGACCCGCTTCATGCCGTGCTCCATCGCCCGGCGACCAGCGGCCTCGGCGGCCATCTGCGCGGCGTACGGGGTGGACTTGCGGGAGCCCTTGAATCCGACGGTGCCGGCTGAAGCCCACGCGATGACGTCGCCGCTCGGGTCGGTGATCGAAATGACGGTGTTGTTGAAGGTGCTCTTGATGTGCGCGTGGCCAGCCACGACGTTCTTCTTCTCTTTGCGGCGCACCTTCTTGGCGGCGGTGCTGCGGCCTGCAGTTGCCATAAGTTCTCAGCTTCTCCTGGATCTAGTCCGCGAACGCCGGAGGCGTTACTTGGCCTTCTTCTTGCCGGCGACGGGTTTGCGCGCGCCCTTGCGGGAGCGCGCGTTGGTGCGGGTGCGCTGGCCGCGTACGGGCAGGCCACTGCGGTGACGACGTCCCTGGTAGGAACCGATCTCGACCTTGCGCCTGATGTCGGAGGCAACCTCGCGACGGAGGTCACCTTCGATCTGATAGTTGGCCTCGATCCAGTCGCGAAGCGCGACCAGGTGCTCGTCGGTCAGCTGGTGGACGCGGAGGTCGCCACTGATCTGGGTGGCCTCGAGGGTCTGCAAGGCGCGGGTCTTGCCTATGCCGTAGATGTAGGTGAGGGCGACCTCGAGGCGCTTGTCGCGCGGGAGATCAACCCCAATGAGGCGTGCCATGAGGCAGGTACTACCTTTCGTCTGGTCGACGCCGGCCTTCGTGGCTGCGCCCTCGACAAGCTCAGGCGCATGACGTCGCGGAGGTGTCTGGCGTGATGCGTCCCCGGCTGCCTTCGATCAGGTGTGGACGACCTGATCACCGGGGCCTCGGCCTCCGACCGAGGGTGGATCCGGCGACTTTCGCCGGCGGATTTGCGATCACACTTTGCTGATTTCTTGGAGCTGCTCGCTCATACGGACGCTCGCAGCTTCGGGGACTTGCTGGTTGCGGCTAGCCCTGCCGCTGCTTGTGCCGCGGGTTCTCGCAAATCACCATGACGCGACCGTGCCGGCGAATCACCTTGCACTTGTCGCAGATCTTCTTGACGCTCGGCTGGACCTTCATCGAGCTTCTTTCTGAACTCACGTCGGGCAAGCTGGAGCCAGCCGACGATGTGGATGGTTTGCGAGTTGGCTACTTGTGCCGGTAGACGATGCGGCCGCGCGTCAGGTCATAGGCGGAAAGTTCGACGACGACTCGGTCGGCAGGAAGGATGCGGATGTAGTGCTGCCGCATCTTGCCACTGATCGTGGCAAGCACCTTGTGACCGTTTGCCAGCTCAACGCGGAACATCGCGTTGGGCAGCGCCTCGACCACGGTGCCCTCCAGCTCGAGTGCGCCCTCTTTCTTCGCCATAGACTCTCTAACTTGTTGCGCGTACGCATGACTGACCGGCCAAAGTTGGCCAGCCGATGAGTCTACGCCAGGACTTCGCCGTACCCAAATTTCCGAACGTTTGCGGCCATCATCTTTCCTGCTGACGAGCACGAGGAGCCTTAGGCGAGCTTGAGCCCGCGGTCGATCCGCTCGCGATAGAGGTCGACGCTCTCCTTGAGTGCCTTGAGGATGTACGGCGGAAACTCCATGCCCTGCTTGTGGGCCCACAACAACCGGTTCTCCACTCGCCCGACCTCGCGCGCGTATCCCTCAAGATCGTCGTCCAGGCCGAGGGTGGCCATCACCCCGCCCATGTCCGCCTTGTACCGCTTCATGTGGTTGGTGCCGACGAGGTGGTAGGACTTCTCACGCATCACCCGGGTCAGGAACAGTTGCCACGGCTTGAGCACCTTGTCCTGAATCATTGCGGTCGCGGACATCTGATAGAAGGCGAAGTGTCCCGGCTCCTGCTGCTTGATCGGGGTGATGATCGTCTCTGAGATGGCTGTTTCGCCGAGCTCCTGCATTCCGCGGTTGATCTTGTTGTATGCCAGCACCGCTTGCCGTTCGGTGCTGGCACCGGTGAGGAAGTACATCAACTTCGCGATCTCTTGAATGGGCTTCAGGTGCGCCAGCGCTCCCAAGATCTTGATTCCGAACGACAGCTCGAGCTCTGGCTCGGCTGCGGTCCTGCCGAGATCTTGCTGCAGCCGGTCCAAGATCAATCCGTGCTGGATCTCCTGGGGCTGCCAGACATCGGCGTAGAAGGTCTTGTTGGTGTCATCGGCGTCCGGGAGCAGCACGAGCAGCTCCAGCACATTGCGATCAACTTCCAGCTCGACGCGGGCGAGGTAGTCGATCACATGCCCGAACTTCCTGGCTACCAGTCCAGGGTCGTTTGATCGTGCGATCGACAGAATCCAGTGGAATCGGCGGATAGAGCTCACCCAGGCGCTGCACATGCTCAGCGATCTTCTTCTGGGTGATGTGTTGCCGGGGCACAGTCGCCATTTTAGGTGTCCATCTTGCGTCAAACATTGCAGGAACTGTGTTCCATACACAGTTTAGGTTAGCCATACCAAACCGCTGTAGGCCAATTCTCGAACGATATTCGGAGCGCTCAACCCATCGGTTTGGTCGACTTAGGCAGCCGAAACCAACCGGTGCGACACGCTCGTCAGGCTTGCACTCCCGCCAGCGCTAGAACAGGAGCACCAGCAAGATCGCAATCAAGATGACGGCGACAGCTACTCCGCCAACGACAGCCGCGGTCAGTCGGCCGGGCGGCCGAGGCTCGGACAGCTCTCCTGGCTCCCCACCCGAGCTGGCAACGATCGCCGGCGACGAGTGCGTGGGGAGCGGCGGCAACCCCTCGACGACCGGCACCAGTTCACCGAGCCGACGCGCCGCGAAGAGAAGGTCCAGCCGCGCCTGATAGTCCTCTTGCTCCAGCGCTCCAGCCGTGTAGGCAGCGTTGAGTCTCGCGTTGAGCCGATCGCGTTCGGCGTCTGTCACGGGAGCGTCGGGCGTGCTCCGGTACGGCGACGAAATCGGCAGGTTGCTGCTCACCTGGTCAGGCTACTCGGGGCGAACGCTGCCATTCGGCGGCGCGAAACGCCAGACTGTCCGCCATGATGGCGACCAACGTGACCTTCTTGACCGTCGCGCTTTCAGCTTCTCGATCTTGCGATCAAGATCGTCGCCCTGGGGCTGGTGCCGGAGGGAAGGCGACCGTCGTCGGCCACGGCCTGGCTGCTGCTCATTTGTTCCTTCCGGTCATCGGCATCCTGGCGTTCTGGTTGATCGGCAGCCCTTTTGTCGATCGGGGCCGTCGTCGCCGACAGGCCGCCGCCGGTGAGGTGGTCAGTGGGGCGCTGACCGGGGAAACCAACGATCTGTTACCTGTCGGCCGGATCGACGTTGAACACCCTCGTCGTCCTGAACCGGCGACTGGGTTGGCTGCCTTCTGTCGGCGGCAACAAGGCTGCTCTGTTCGGCGACTATGACGAAGCCATCGCAGCCATGGCGCGAGAGGTCCGCACTGCTGAGCGATACGTGCACGTGGAGTTCTACATCATGAGCTGGGACTCTACGACCAATGGCTTCTTCGAGGCTCTCGCCGAAGTCGCCGCTCGCGGTGTCAGGTACGACTGCTGTTCGATCACATCGGCACCGCGCGCATTCCCGGCTATCGCGAGCTGATCAGAAGCTGGACGAGACCACGATCGAAGTGGCACCCGATGTTGCCGATCCAGCCGCTGAAGGGCAGATGGCGGCGGCCAGGACCCTGAGGAATCATCGCAAGATCCTCGTAGTGGACGGCAGGAGCGCCTTCGTCGGCTCGCTGAACATGATCGACGCGAGCTATCACAATCCCAAGCACGAGCGAGCCGGCCGAAAGTGGCGCGAGCTGGTCATGCAGATCGATGGCCCAGCTGTGTTCTCGCTCGACATCGTCTTTGCCACCGACTGGTTCCTCGAGACCAACGGGCGTTGCGCGACGATGTCCAGCAATACGCGTACGAGAAGGAGCCGGCGATGTGCTCTGCCAGGTCGTGCCCAGTGGACCAGGCTTCCCCGATGAGAACAACCTGCGACTTTTCAACTCGCTGATCTACTCCGCACAGCGCCGGCTCTCTATCACCAGTCCGTACTTCGTGCCGGACGAGTCACTGCTGTATGCCATAACGACAGCCGCGCAGCGCGGTGTCGACGTCGAGCTCTTCGTGGGCGAGCAGGGTGATCAGTTCATGGTCCACCATGCTCAGAACTCCTACTACGAGGCTCTGCTGAAAACTGGCGTCAAGATCTACCTCTACCCTGCACCGTTCGTGTTGCACTCAAGCACTTCTCCGTCGATGACGACGTCGCCGTCATCGGATCGAGCAACATGGATATCCGTTCCTTCAATCTGGATTTCGAAGTCTCGGTAATGTGCGTCAGCCGGTCACTGACCACCGCCATGAGGCAGGTGGAAGATCACTACCGCGCGCTGTCCCACCAGCTCACACTCGATGAGTGGCGTCGCCGGCCACTGGGCAGAGGCGCTACATCGACAACGTCATGCGCTTGACGTCCGCGCTGCAATAGCAGCCAAGATCAACAGGCCACCACGTCAGGCAGCCCGAACTGTTCGAACAGCGAGGTGTCGAAGAAGGTGCTCACATGTGAGACGCCTCGGTCGGTCAGTGTCAGCACCTGCATTTGGAACGCTCGGTGAGTCCCATCTGGCTCTCTTCATGTACAGCGCAAATGCGGGCTGACCGTTGGCCGGAGGTGGGCACCATGATCCTGATCACCGGGCGCCTCGGCGGGACAATGAGTTTCGATGAGGTGCCCAATTGCGGTCGAGCCTTGGTACCAGCCGAGATAGGGCGGCATCTCCCACACTGCGTCCTCCGCAAGAAGCTCGACGATCCGCTTGACGTCGTAGTTCTCGAAGGCGGCCATGTAGTCGGCGAGCAACTCCTTTGCGTGCTCATCGTCGAGACGTTTGTCGAGGGTCGTCAGGGTCGAGCTTGTGCATCTGGGCCCTGGCGCGCTGCAGGCTGCTGTTCACGGCGGCAGTTGACATATTCAGCAGTTCCGCCACCTCGCTGGACTGCCAAGCGAGCACGTCTCGCAAGATCAAGATCGCGCGCTGCGGCGGCGTAGGTGCTGTAGCGCGGCGATAAAGGCGAGGCGGACGCTTTCCCGATCGACCACTTCGGCGGCGGGGTCATCAACGGAGCCGCCCCACATCACCGAATCCGGCACCGGCTCAAGCCACGTCACCTCAGGCCGAGACTCCAGCGAGCCGTGCGGATCCGAGCTGGGCTGACCAAGCCCGGTCGGCATCGGCCGGCGATCGCTTGCCGTCGAGCGCCGTGAGACGAGACGTTCGGTGGCGATGCGATACATCCAGGTGCGCACTGACGAGCGGTTCTCGAAGTTGTGAGAACCCGCGCCGAAGCCCTCAGGTAAGTCTCTTGGACCAGGTCTTCCGCGTCATGCACCGAGCCCGCCATCCGATAGCAGTGAACCGTCAGCTCCCGGCGCAGCGGCTCCACCAGAGACGCGAAGACATCATCATCGATGGCGACAGTCATGCCTGCGAACTTACTCGTTGTCGGTGACGGTTTTGCAGCTGCTCGTTGCCGAAGCGCTGCCGCTCGCAGCTGGCTGTCTCATGCTTCCTCGCTGGTCGCAGACCGGTGTGGTGGGCAGCGAAGGTCAGGAGATCAGCCCACTCGGCGGCGATCAACGCAGTCGGCTTACCGATTCCGTGACCCGTCGAGACCTCGATCCTGGTGAGGATCGGCTGGTTACCAAGCCTGTGCGTGCTGCAAAGGTGGCGGTGAACTTGTGGCTGTGCAGTGGCACCACGCGATCATCATGATCTCCGGTGAGCATCAGCGTCGCCGGGTAGCTGGTTCCGGAGCGTACGTTGTGCAGCGGCGAGTACGCCAGCGCCTGTACGAACTGCTCCGGGTCGTCCGGGCTTCCGTAATCAGAGACCCATGCGGCGCCGATCGTGAAGAGATGGAAGCGCAGCAGGTCAAGACACCAACCCTGGCAGCGCGGCTGCCGCCAGCTCGGGATGTTGGGTCAGCACGGCTCCGACAAGCAAGCCCCGTTGCTGCGGCCGTGCAGGGCGAGTTGCTGGGTTGTCGTCACGCCGGTCTGTTTGAGATGGTCGGCGACCGCGACAAAATCATCGAAGACGTTCTGTTTGTGCGCCAGCCGACCCGCCTCGTACCAGGCCGTACCGAACTCTCCCCACCGCGCAGGTTGGCGATCGCCAGCAGTCCACCGGCGGCAAGCCAGCAGGGCCAGCCAGGGCGATAGTCCGCGAAGCACTGGGATCTTGAACCCCCATATCCGTACGAGCAGGGTCGGTTGCGGCCGCGACCGGTCGGCATCGGCGGGAGAGACCAGGAAGTACGGCACCGACGCACCGTCTTTGCTGGTCGCAGTAAGCCGTTCCACCACGATCTGTGGGGGAACGAACGCCTCTTCAGCGGGCTGCACCAATTCAGCGAGCGACGTCACCGCGGCTGAGCGGGCCTCGATCAGGTAACTCTCGGTAGGCGAGGTAACCGATGAGAGGCCGACGAACGCCTCGGTGTCACCGCGTTTGGCGTTCAATCCGACGACGCGCACCTCCACGACATCGACCGGCTGAGCGGACGAACCGTCGAGGCCGACCTGAAAGATCAGCGGTTGCGCGTCGGCGAGATACACCAGGATGAATCCATCGCCTGCCGACCTCGCCTCCAAGAGCGTGTGCTCGGATTCGGCAATCACCTCCTGCCAGCTGACCTGGCCAGTCTCTTGGAAGGCGTCGAGATCGACAGCGACGAGCCGCCCGGCCTCGGCCTCGAAATCAGTTCGCAGATAGAGAGTGGCCGCGTCGAGATCCGGCGAGCACGAATTCGGCATAGGCCTCATCGATCGATCTTGATTGGATTTCCAAGATCACTGCGGTCACCGCGCATGATCGGATACACCCAGAGGCGGTTCTTGTACTCGGTGCCTTCCACGATGCTGACGACCAGGTAGCGGTCGTCGTCGGTCACCTCTGCTGAGAACATCAGCTGATCGTTCTCCGGGAATTCCATGATCAGTTCATCGTGATCCTGTGGCTCGCCGATGCGGTGAATCCGCAACTTGGGTCCAGAGAGCGCAGCAGTCTGGGTACCGTCGGCATGGCCCTGATGATCAAAGTGGGTGTACACGTAGGAGCGATGATCGGGCAGCCATTCGGCCTGGGAGAACTTGGTCTGGATCAGCGGCGTCGGCGACGTCATCTCCGCTGGACAGGTTCAGGAGCCGAAACGTCGTCCAGTCGCTGCCGGCTTCGCTGACCCCGTACGCGACGAGCTCGCCGTCGCCGCTCACTGTCAGGCTGGTGAGCGAACTGGTTCCGTCCGGGGAGAACGGCGTTGGGATCGATCAGCACTCGCCCGCCGGCCAGCAGCTCAGGCAGCGACGAGGCGACGAAGATCACGTCTTGGTTCTGAGTGCCGTCGTTCCTGCTGACGAAGTAGTGCCCCGCACGCTTGAACGGCACACCTGCCCGCGGCTGTCTCATCACCTGTTGCATCGTGTCGAGAAACCAGGCCCGGTCTCGGCAGTGACTCGAAGTATCCGGCGGTGAACTGGTTCTGCCGCTTCACCCAGTCGGCTGTCTCGGCTGAGTCAGGGTCCTCCAACCAGCGGTATGGGTCGGCGATGGATCGTCCGTGCAGCACCTCGACCGTGTCGTCCCGACGCGTTTCTGGATAGCGAGTCACGCTCGAGAAGCGTACCCATGTCTCTTGGGCAGCTGCTCGCTTTCTTCTGGGGCTAGTGCCGGCGCCAGCTGAGTAGTCCGCAGAATTCATCAGTTGTTGAATTTCGTTAACTTGGCTTTATCGTCTGTTCATGATGCTGCTCGTGAACTTTTCGGACATCGATTCGACCATGATCGATGCGGTCGGCGGCAAGGCACTCAATCTCGGCGTCATGATCTCAGGAGGACTGCCCGTACCGGGCGGTTTCTGCGTGACAACCGACGCGTATCGGTTGGTGGTTGCCGATCGGCTCGATGACCTGATGGGCAAGCTCGCCGACGCCACGGACGCAGATGGCGTCGCGGCTGCCGCTGACGAGGCACGCCAGCGAGTGCTCGCGACGGAGCTCCCCGATCAACTAAGAACAGCGATCACGGATCATTACCAGGCGCTCGGCGACGACAAGCCTGTTGCCGTACGCTCCTCGGCTACCGCCGAGGATCTGGCGTACGCGAGCTTTGCCGGCCAGCAAGACACCTATCTCAATGTGATCGGTTCAGCAGCGCTGCTCGATGCGGTCCGGCGATGCTGGGCATCGCTGTGGACCGACCGTGCTGTGAGTTACCGCAATGCGAATGGAATCGACCACCGCCGGGTGAGCGCTCGCGGTGGTCGTCCAGCAGATGATCGACTCAGCTGCAGCCGGCGTGATGTTCACGGCGAACCCCATCACGGGCAGTCGCAACGAAACGGTCATCGATGCAAGCCCGGGCCTCGGAGAAGCCGTGGTCTCCGGAGCGGTGAATCCAGACCATTTCGTCGTGAACTACGGTCGACGACAGCATCGTCACGCGCCGGCTGGGCGACAAGCGGATCATGATCACGAGCCGGCCGGGTGGCGGCACCGAGTTGCAGGACCTGGAAGGCAGGGGCTCCGAAGCCTGCCTGGATGACGCGCAGGTGTTCCAGCTTGTTGATCTTGGCCAGCGGGTACAGCGGCATTACGGAGCGCCTCAGGACACCGAATGGGCGCTCGACTCCGGCGGACACCTTCTGGCTGACGCAGGCGCGGCCGATAACGACGCTGTACCCCTTGTCTCGGACTCACCAGCCGGGCCTGCGGGTACTGATGTGCCTCGAGCTTGGCACAGGGCCTGACCAGGCCGATCACGCCAATGGGCATTGCGGCGATCCGGCTGATCGGCACGTCGGTAGCCACCGCCATCAAAATCCCGCCAGCTGAGCCATTGGCCGGCCCGCCGGCGATGCATGCCCCTGGTCAGCGGCTTTTGTGGACGTGACGAGCGTCTTGCGCTAGCCGCCTCGGGCGCCGAGCGATGATCGGAGCCTTCTCAGTCATGGAAGCGCGAGCGGCTGCGGTCTTGACGACCCTCGGCGCGCGGCCAGAGTTCTCGATCATCGACTCGTCCGGCCACACGATGCCACGGCACATAGCCGGCGCCCTGATACGCAACAAGGTTCCGCTACGCGTAGTCGCCGGACTGGCAAACCCGGAACTGGCGTACCGCGGAATCGCAGCCACGGAACGGCGGCTGCGCCAATCGCTGACCCTGCCCGCCGACGCGACCGCGTCCCAACGCCTCGACTTCATCGAGGATCGACTCAGCCACATGTTTTTGCTGATGCCGCGAACGTTCGCGTACGCGGTGGGCGGCCTGTTGATGCTCGGCGTGTCTCGCCGCCTGCTGGGTGATGTAGCCGAGCCAGGCGAACTGCAACAGGTCCTCCGCGGACTGCCCCACAACGTCACCACCGAAATGGATCTCAGGCTCTGGGAATTGACCGAGGAGATCCGCAGTGACGGGCCCTCGCGCGAGGCTCTTCACTGACTTGGCGGTGCCCGACCTGCTGCAGCGCTATCGCGATCATGCGTTGCCACCTGTCGCGCAGCGCGGACTTCAGGCGTTTCTGCGCCGCTACGGGCATCGCGCCGTCGCCGAGATCGATCTGGGCATGCCGCGCTGGTCGGATGATCCCAGTCACCTGCTTGGAGTGATCAGCAACTATCTGCGCCTCGATGCCAGTGATCTTGACCCGGTCTGCGCAGTTCCAGGCCGGCGAGGCGAAAGCCGAGTCCATGATCCATTCGCTCACTGCCGCGCATGGCCGAGCGCAGCCGCCCTCGAGCGAAGCTGGTCAACTGGACGCTGCGGCGGGTGCGTCAGCTCGTCGGTTTGCGGGAATCCCCAAGTTCCTGCTGATCGTGGCGCTTAGCAGCGATGCGCGAGCATCTGAAGGCGGTCGGTCGAGGAGCTCGCCACCGACTAACGTGATCGATCAGGTCGACGATGTCTTCTTCCTCGACCTGCGTGACGCCCGTCGCGGCCTGGCCGGCGAGGACCTGCGGACCCAAGTCGCTGAACGCAGAGAGGCGTACGAGCAGGAACTCAAGCGACGCCGCATCCCGCGCCTGCTGCTCTCCGACGGGACCGAGCCGGAGGCAGTCGCCTCAGCGGCCGCTCGCCCAGACGGGGCGCTGACCGGCAGCCCGGCCTCGACCGGCACGGTGACCGGGAAGGCGCGAGTCGTGCTGGATCCGGTTGGTGCGCACCTCGAGCCCGGCGAGATCTTGGTCGCACCTTCCACCGATCCCGGATGGACACCACTGTTCTTGACCGCCGGCGGCCTGGTGATGGAGATGGGCGGCTCGAACTCCCACGGCGCGGTCGTTGCGCGGGAGTACGGCATTCCTGCCGTTGTCGGTGTACCCGAGGCGACGCACAAGATCGAAACCGGCCAGCTGATCACCGTCGACGGAGCTGCTGGGCTGGTGAGCCTCGCGGCCGCGTGATGCTGCCCTGAGCCGGTCGGCGGGCGCACCGACAAGCGTCGTCCTGAGCTTGACGAAGCGGCTCAGCGAGCGCATCTCGAGCTCAGCTCGAGTCGACGAGCTCGGCGGCGTGGCCCTCGCGATGAGCATCCAAGGCAGCGAAGACTCGCTCGGATACGTCGTCGATCTCGCCGAGGCCGTCGACCTCGACAAGCAAGCCGCGCGGGCGGTAGACCTCCAGCAGCGGCTCGGTCTGCTCGGCGTAGACCTGCAGGCGTACGCGGATGGTTTCCTCGTTGTCGTCGGACCGGCCTTCGATCTGCGGCGCGCCGGAGCAGTCGTGCCACGACCTCGTCGGTGTCGGCAACGAGAGAGATGACGGCGTCGAGCGCTCGCTCGGTCTCGGCGAGGTAGTCATCGAGGGTTTGCACCTGTTGCAGCGTGCGCGGGTAGCCGTCCAGCAGGAAGCCGCCATCGCAATCGCTCTGCGCCAGCCGGTCTTTCACGATTTCGTTGGTGATCTCGTCGCTCACGTACCCGCCGGACTCCATGATCGCCCGAACCTGCCGCGCCAGCGGCGTATCGGAGGTCTTCATCGCGCGGAAGATGTCGCCGGTCGAAATTGCCGGTATCTCATAATGCTCAGCGATCAGCTTGGCCTGCGTACCCTTGCCTGCGCCTGGAGGGCCCATGATGAGGAGTTGCATTAGCGGAGGAACCCTTCGTAGTTGCGCTGCTGAAGCTGGCTCTCGATCTGTTTGACTGTATCGAGGCCGACACCGACGATGATGAGAATCGAGGTGCCGCCGAAGGGGAAGTTCTGGTTGGCGTTCAAGAGTATGAACGCGACCGATGGCAAGAGGGCGATGAAGCCGAGATAGAGCGAGCCAGGGAAGGTCAGGCGGGACAACACAAAGCCGAGGTAATCCTCAGTCGGCTTTGCCGGCACGGATGCCTGGGATGAAGCCACCGTATTTCTTCATGTTGTCGGCGACCTCGGTCGGATTGAACGTGATCGCGACATAGAAGTAGGCGAAGAACACGATCAGCAAGAAGAAGCTGATGATGTAGACCGGATGGTCGCCCTTCACGAAGTTCGCGCTGATCCACGACGAGAATTTGTCATCCGGCCGGAACTGGGCGTACAGCGCCGGCAGGTACAGCAGCGACGAAGCGAAGATGACCGGGTATGACGCCGGCCTGGTTGACCTTGATCGGGATGTAGGTCGTCGTGCCGCCGAACATCCGGCGTCCCACCATCCGCTTGGCGTACTGCACCGGGATCCGCCGCTGTGACAGCTCAACGAAGATGACGCCGACCATGACGAGCAAACCCAACGCCGATGACGAGCAGGAACACGACCCAACCCTGCGAACCTGGGCGTGCGACCTTCAAGCTCCACAGCGCACTCGGGAAGGTCGCCGCGATCTGGGTGAAGATCAGCACCGACATGCCATTGCCGACGCCCCGTTCGGTGATGAGCTCACCCAGCCACATGATGACGCTCGTGCCGGCTGTCATTGTCAAAATCATGACAACCACAGGGAAGATGTCCTTGCTGTACACCAGGCCCGGACATCCGGTGAACAGCCGGTCGTTGACTGCCACAGTGACGAAAGCGGTGGAGTTCAAAACCGCCAGCACCAAAGTCAGGTAGCGGGTGTATTGAGTGATCTTCGTCTGCCCCGCTTGGCCCTCCTTCTTGAGGGCTTCAAGACGTGGGATCACGACCGTGAGCAGTTGCAGGATGATGCTCGCCGTGATGTAGGGCATGATGCCCAGGGCGAAGATCGTCAGGTGCAGCAAGGCGCCCGCCGGAAAACAGGTTGATCAGGGAGTACAGACCCTGCTGGTCGCCCGTGGTCGCCTGCTTGAGGCAGAAGCTGACCTGCTTGACATTGACATTGGGCGTCGGCATGGTCGAGCCGAGACGGAAGACCGCGAGAATGGTGAGCGTAAAGAAGATCTTCTTGCGTAGGTCCGGAGTTCGGAACGCGTTGGCGAACGCCGCGAGCACCCGTGCCCTCCCTTTCTTTGACAATCCTGTACGCCGCACTGAACTGCTGCGCTGAGCTGCTTTGGGTCACCTACGACGGCTCACGCGAACAGGACCGACCGACTTTATCAAGGACCGGCTCCGAACCCCGCATCGTCTCGGTAGCCTCCGAGAAGCCGTTCCCTGAGAACTTCACTCTAGGTGACTCACAAAGACCCCAACGACGCTCCGCTGGACTGGGGTTCCGCCGCTGGAGTGAGCTTTCCAGGGCTGGAAACCGTCTTATCTTGAAACCGCTCCGGCGCCGACGACAGGACTTGCCATGATGTTTCCTGTCCCGCAGCGGGTCATCAGCGCGACCCGTGGGATGGGTATAGCCGACGCCCTGGCCTGCTTGCTGATCCTGATGGTGCTGCTTGCTCCCAACAATCCCAGCCAGCTCACACCGGGCGCATTCGTCAGCATCCCACTCGAGGCGCTCCTCGGCGCGGCTGTATTGCTCATCCTTCCGCCTCAGGCGAGGACGGCGGCAGCGACGCTCTTCGGTCTGGCCCTGGGCGTGCTGGCCTTGACGAAGCTCCTGGACATGGGCTTTTTCGCCGTCCTCGCCCGGCCGTTCAACCCGGCACTCGACTGGCCGCTGCTTGGCAACGCCATGAGCTTCCTGGCCGGAGCAATCGGCCCCTTCGCCGCAATCGGCTGCCTCGCGGCAGCCGTTGTCTTCGGCACCGTCCTCATCATCGTCATGACACGCTCAGTCCAACGCCTTATGCGTCTGGTGGTGCGGCGCAACCTAGCGGCGAGCCGCGCAATCGTGGCGCTGGCGGTCTCGTGGCTGATCTGCGCCCTCCTCGGCACTCAGATCGTCCCCGGGACATCGGTTGCCTCCATAAGTTCAGTTGCCTACCTTCAGCACCGGGCCAGTCTGCCGAGCACGGATCTGCAGAGTCAGGAGGAATTCACGGCGCACGCCGAAGCCGATCCCTTCGCTAACACCCCAGATGGCCAGCTGTTAACGGCATTACGCGGCAAGAATGTCCTTCTTACTTTTGTTGAGAGCTACGGGCGTAGCGCTATCGAGGATCCAGAGTTCGCACCACATGTCGGTGCGGTCTTGGACGCCGGCAATCGTCGATTACGCGCCGACGGCTTCGACTCCCGGAGCGCATTCCTCACCTCATCGACGGCGGGTGGCGGCAGCTGGCTGGCACACGGGACGTTGCTTTCGGGCCTGTGGATCGATAGTCAGCAGCGCTACGACGAATTCGCTGCCAGCCAGCGATTGACCCTCACCCGCGCCTTCCACCGGGCGGGCTGGCGCACGGTTGGCGTCATGCCCGGCAACGACACTCCTGGCAAGAGAGCGAGTCTTCTGGGGTATGACCGGGTTTACGACGCCCAGGACATGGGATATCGCGGACCCCGGTTCAGCTGGGCGAGCATGCCTGACCAATACACGCTGTTGAGGTTCGAGCGCACTGAACACGCCACTCGGACCCGCCAGCCAGTCATGGCGGAGATCACCCTTGTCTCAAGCCATGCACCCTGGGAGCCGATCCCCGGCTCATCAACTGGACAGACGTCGGTGACGGCTCCGTCTTCGACGGCATGGCCCCAACGGATGATCCTCCGCAAGCGATCTTGACCAGAAAGCCCGGTCGAGTACAGGCCGACTACCGAGCCGCCATCGAATACTCGCTGAGCAGCCTCATCTCGTACGTGGCGGCCTACGGCGATGACAACCTGGTGTTGATCTTCCTTGGCGATCATCAACCCTCACCGATCGTCACAGGCTACGGAGTCAGCCGCGACGTACCGATCACGATCGTCACTCGGGACCGTGCGGTACTGAATCGCATCTCGTCGTGGGGTTGGCAAGACGGCCTGAAGCCGGGTCCCCAAGCCCCGGTCTGGCGAATGGACGCGTTCCGAGACCGATTCCTGACCGCGTTCGGGGCGCAGACGACGGCAATCAGTAACCGCCACTGACTTAATGCGGGCTGAGCCTCGATGCGCGCCTCTCGACAGGCTCAGAAGGAGGGCGCGGGAGGCGTTCTTCCTCCGCGCGAGCGACGACGACGGCGGCGGCAGAAACTCCCATCGGCGACTGACGCTGAGCAGCAATATGGTCTGCCTCAGAATTTCAGAGCTCGGTGGTGCTCCCGCCTGCAGCGGCGATCTTTTCCTTCGCCGACGCCGAGAACGCATGCGCGCTCACCTGGAGCGCTACCGAAATGTCGCCGGTGCCGAGGATCTTCACCCGAGTCCCGGAACGGACCGCACCAGCTGCTACCAGGTCGGCCACGCCAACGGTGCCACCGTCGGGGAACAGCTGGCCCAGTCGATCGACATTGACCACCTGATATTCCTCGCGGAACGGGTTCTTGAAGCCACGCAGCTTCGGCAGCCGCATATGCAGCGGCATCTGGCCGCCCTCGAAGTTCTGCGGCACCGTCTGACGAGCACCCGTGCCCTTGGTGCCGCGACCGGCCGTCTTGCCGCGCCGGCCGCCTTCGCCACGACCTACGCGGATCTTGGCCGTCTTGGCTCCCGGTGCCGGCCGAAGGTGATGAACCTTCAGCGTCATGTCAGTCGACCTCCTCCACGGCCACCAGATGAGCGACCGTCTTGATCATGCCGCGAACCTCAGGCCGGTCCTCACGCGTCGACTCATCACCGATCCGCTTCAGACCCAGGGTCCGCAGGGTGTCCCGCTGGTACTGCTTGCCGCCGACCGCGCTCCGCACCTGCCGGATCTTCAATTGGGTCATCATGAGTTCACCGCCTCACGCGCCCTCAGCAAGGCTGCCGGCGCGACATCTTCCACGGCCTTGCCGCGACGTTTGGCGACCGCCTCCGGCTGCTCGAGACTCTGCAACGCAGCCACCGTGGCATGCACAACGTTGATGGCGTTGGATGAGCCGAGCGACTTCGCCAGCACGTCGCGTACGCCGGCGCACTCCAGCACCGCACGAGCAGATCCACCCGCGATCACTCCGGTACCAGGAGAAGCAGGCCGCAGCAGCACCACGCCGGCAGCCTTCTCGCCCTGCACTGGATGTGGGATGGTGCCTTGAATCCGTGGCACGTTGAAGAAGTGCTTCTTCGCTTCCTCAACACCCTTGGCGATCGCTGCAGGTACCTCTTTGGCCTTGCCGTAGCCCACGCCGACATTGCCGTCGCCGTCGCCGACCACGACGAGCGCGGTGAAGGAGAACCGGCGGCCACCCTGCACCACCTTCGCCACCCGGTTGATCGCGACTACACGCTCGATGTAGTTGCTCTTCTCGGGGCCCGGGCCGCGACGATCGTCACGACCGCGACGCTCTCCACCGGCACCTCCACTGCGGCGCTGGGTTCCCGTCATTCGCTTTTACCTTCCGTTCTCATCATCCGCACTGCCAGCGTGGTTGCGCGAGCAGTGCACTAAAAACCGAGGCCGCCGTCGCGGGCGCCATCGGCGAGCGCTGCAACGCGCCCGTGGTACTTGTATCCGGCGCGGTCAAAGACCACCTTCTCGATGCCCGCAGCTTTGGCGCGCTCCGCGACCAGTCCGCCAACCTGCTTGGCCTTCTCGGACTTGTCGCCGCTCGCGGCGCGTAGCCCGGCTTCCATGCTGGAGGCAGATGCGAGCGTGCGGCCCTGGGTGTCGTCGATGACCTGGGCGGAGATGTGCCGCGCAGAGCGGCTCACTACCAGCCGCGGACGTTGCGGCGCGCCGAAGACCTTCTTGCGCACTCGAATCTGCCGGCGCGCCCGGGCCGCGCTCTTCGGCGCCATGCCTTTGTGTTGGGACAGCGATACCGCCATCGTCACTTACCAGCCTTTCCAACCTTGCGGCGAACCCTTTCGCCCGCGTATCGGACACCCTTGCCCTTGTACGGCTCGGGCTTGCGGATCTTGCGGATGTTCGCCGCAACTTCGCCGACCCGCTGCTTGTCGATGCCGAGGACTGAAAACCTGGTCGGCGTCTCGACATTGAAGGTGATGCCCTCAGGCGCGATCACCTTCACGGGATGGCTGTATCCGAGTGCGAACTCCAGCTCAGTCGGGCCCCTCGAGATGACGCGATAGCCGACGCCGACGATCTCGAGCCTCTTCTCATAGCCCGCCGTCACACCGGTCACCATGTTCGCGACCAAGGTGCGCGTCAGGCCGTGCAGCGACTTGTTCTCGCGCTCGTCGTCAGGCCGGGTGACCTGGAGCTCCCCGTTGTCCCCGCGCGCGACCTTGATCGGCTCAGCGACGCGGTGTTCTAGTGAGCCCTTCGGGCCGAGGACCTTGACAAGCTGTCCGTCGACTGTCACTTCGACGCCGGCCGGGATGGAAACCGGCATTCTGCCAATGCGTGACACTTCTCTACCTCCTCGTTCCCGCCACTCACCACACGTAGGCGACGACTTCGCCACCGATGCCGGTGCGATGCGCCTGCCTGTCGGTCAACAGTCCCTGAGATGTCGAGATGATGGCGATGCCGAGACCACCGAGCACCTTGGGTAGCCCGGTTGACTTGGCGTAGACCCGAAGACCGGGCTTGGAAATCCGGCGTACACCGGCGATAGAACGCTCGCGGTTCTGGCCGTATTTCAGGGTGATCGACAGTGTTTTGCCGACATGGCCCTTCTCCCGGCTCGTTCACCGTGTAGCCGGCGATGTAGCCCCTCGTTGGCAAGGATCTCGGCGATTCCCACCTTGATCTTGCTGTGCGGCATGGTGGCCGTCTCGTGGTACGCCTGGCTGGCGTTCCGGATCCGGGTCAGCATGTCCGCAATCGGGTCAGTCATGGTCATGAGTTGGAGTGATCTTCTTTCTCGGAGTGGTTTCCGTCAGGACCTGTTCCGTTGCTGGGGGTCGTGCGCCCTGAGCCTGTCGAAGGGCGCGCTGTGTTGTTTCTTCTTGTTGGTGTGGCCCCAAGGGCGAGCCTGTCGAGTCCGACGGTTTCCCGAGCGCCGCCACGATGAGCGACGAATCAATCATGTCGATCACCACGACGATTTCGTGATGCCGGGCAACTCGCCCTTGTGCGCCATCTCCCGCAGACAGATGCGACAGAGGCCGAACTTGCGATATACCGCCTTAGGACGGCCGCATCGCTGGCATCGGGTGTAGGCGCGTACGGGAACTTCGGCTTGCGAGCTTGTTTCACTCGGAGCGCTGTTTTGGCCATGGGTTACCTCCTTCTCAGTTCGCCCGGAACGGGAAGCCCAGATGGCGTAGCAGCGCCCGGCCTTCGTCGTCGTTGGTGGCGGTCGTGACGAACGTGATGTCCATGCCGCGTACCCGGTCGATCCTGTCCTGGTTGATCTCGTGGAACATGACCTGTTCGTTGAGACCAAACGTGTAGTTGCCTTTGCCGTCGAACTGCTTGGGCGACAGGCCACGGAAGTCGCGGATGCGTGGCAGCGCGAGCGTCAACAGCCGGTCGGCGAACTCCCACATCCTGGTTCCCCGTAGCGTGACGTGCGCTCCGATCGGCATGCCTGCCCGGAGCTTGAACTGGGCGACCGACTTGCGAGCCCGGGTAACCACCGGCTTCTGCCCGGTGATGGTTGCCAAGTCCCGAACGGCCCCATCGATCAGCTTGGAGTCCCGGGCTGCCTCACCGACGCCCATGTTCACCACGATCTTGACCAGACCGGGGATCTGCATCACGTTCTTGATCTTGAATTCATCCCGCAGTGCCGGAGCGATCTCGTCGCGATAGCGCTGCTGCAGCCTCGGAAGCGTGCGTTCGGTCGTCGTCGATGTGCGCTCGGTCGTCGGCGTCGTCATCAGATTTCCTCTCCGGTCGCCCGAGCGATCCGTACGCTGCGGGTCGACTTGTACTCAGAGCCGTCGGGACGACGTTTCCGCACCTCGACTCGGTCGTAGCCGATCCGCGTGACGACCTCGTCACCGTCGGAGTTCTTGACGACCAACTGCACGTTGGAGGCATGGATCGGCGCCTCCGAGGAGACGATGCCGCCCTTGGTGGTCTGGCGTGCCTGCGGCTGAGCGGAGGTATCGCGTAGATGCCGCTTGACGATGTTGACGCCGGCGACGGTCACCTTGTTGTGATCCGGATACACCGCGATCACTTCGCCAACTAGACCGCGATCCTTGCCGCTGATCACCTTGACGCGGTCGCCCTTGCGGACGTGCAGGTTGCCCTTCTTCTTGTCAATGTTCTTGTCAGGCATGGCTCTACAGCACCTCCGGTGCAAGCGAGATGATGCGCATGAAGCGCTTTTCGCGCAGCTCGCGCCCAACAGGTCCGAAGATGCGGGTGCCGCGCGGCTCACCGTCGCTCTTCAAGATCACCGCGGCATTCTCGTCGAACTTGATGTACGAGCCGTCAACGCGGCGATGCTCCTTCGCGGTCCGCACGACCACCGCCTTGACGATCTCACCCTTCTTGACGTTGCCGCCGGGGATAGCGTCCTTGACGGTGGCGACGATGATGTCGCCGATGCCCGCGTAGCGGCGACCAGATCCGCCGAGCACGCGGATGCACAAGATCTCCTTGGCACCCGTGTTGTCGGCGACCTTCAGCCGCGACTCCTGCTGGATCATCTCTGCTCTCTCTGCTCAGACTTGTCAGCCTCTCAGCGGGCTATAACCACCCGAGACGCTGACAAGTCGGTGTGTTACTCGGCCTTTTCGACGATCTCGACGAGGCGCCAGCGCTTGGTGGCGCTGATCGGCCGGGTCTCCATCACGCGTACGCGGTCACCAACGGTGGCGCTGTTCTCCTCGTCGTGCGCCTTGAGCCGGCTCGTTTGGCGAAGCACCTTGCCGTAGAGGCGGTGCTTCACGTGATCCTCCACAACGACGACAACCGTCTTGTCCATCTTGTCGCTGATCACATAGCCCTCACGGACCTTGCGTCGCCCGCGCTCTGCGTCGGGCGCATCAGCACGCCCGCGCTCTGCGTCGGGCGCATCAGCACGCCCGCGCTCCCTGCGCCCTGCGCTTGCCGAGGAGTCCTCGACAATCTCAGACCGCGCCTTCGTTACCTTCTCCGTCATTCCTCAGTCTCCTCAGCGTCGGGATCATCGATGATGCCGAGCTCGCGTTCGGTCAGCACCGTGTAGATCCGCGCGATGTCTTTGCGTACGGCGCGGAGCCGGCCGTGCGACTCGAGCTGACCGGTGGCCCCTGAAAGCGGAGCGTGAACAGCTCCTCTTTCAGCTCGGTCACCTTGGTGTTCAGCTCGCTGCGGCTCAGGCCGCGCAGCTCGGCCGCGGTAGCAGCCTTGGCCATCAGATCTCACCCGCCTCACGCTTGATGAAACGCGCCTTCATCGGCAGCTTGTGAATCGCCAGGCGCATCGCCTCACGAGCCACGTCCTCATTGACGCCGGAGAGCTCGAACAGCACCCGGCCGGGCTTGACGTTGGCGATCCACCACTCAGGTGAGCCTTTGCCCGAGCCCATCCGGGTCTCAGCCGGCTTCTTGGTCAGCGGACGATCGGGATAGACGTTGATCCAGACTTTGCCGCCGCGCTTGATGTGACGAGTCATGGCAATACGCGCCGACTCGATCTGACGGTTGGTGAGATACGCGCCTTCCATTGCCTGGATGCCGTAGTCACCGAACGCCAGACTCGTGCCGCCTTTGGCCGCACCGGTCCGCTTCGGGTGATGCTGCTTGCGGAACTTGACCCTGCGTGGCACTAACACTGTTCAGCCCTCCTGTCCCGACGTCTCAGCCGGTGCGGGAGTGGCGGCGGCGACCTCGGCTGGTGCCGACTCCGGCACAGCTTCAGCGCGAGTCGATCGGCGCGCCTTCGGCGCGAATTGACTCGGCGCGCCTCGGCGCGAGTCATTTCCGGCGCGCCTTCGGCGCGAGATCGACGCTCAGCGCGTGACGCCTTCGGCGCGACGCCTGCCACGGTCCGGACGATCCCCGCGTGCCGGTCGGTCACCCTGACCTGGACGACCTGGACGACTACGACCGCCGGCCGCATTGCGGGCTGCCTTCTGAGCAGCGCGCTCGGCGCGAGTGCCGGAAACGTCTCCCTTGTAGATCCAGACCTTGACACCGATCCGGCCGAAGGTCGTCTTGGCCTCGTGGAAGCCGTAATCAATGTCAGCCCGCAAGAGTGTGCAGCGGAACCTGGCCCTCGCGATAGAACTCCGAGCGGCTCATTTCCGCACCGCCCAGACGTCCAGAGCACTGAATCCGGATGCCGCGCGCGCCGGCGCGCATCGCGCTCTGCTGCGCCTTACGCATCGCCCGTCGGAACTGCACCCGAGAAGCAAGCTGCTCGGCCACGCCTTGGGCGACCAGCTGGGCGTCGGTCTCGGGGTTCTTGACCTCGAGGATGTTCAGCTGCACCTGCTTGCCGGTCAGCTTCTCCAGGTCGCTGCGAACGCGCTCTGCCTCGGTGCCGTTGCGCCCGATGACGATGCCCGGGCGCGCGGTGTAGATGTCGACCCGCACCCGATCACGGGTCCGCTCGATCTCCACCGAAGAGATCCCAGCTCGTTCCAGGCCCTTGGTCAGCATGCGGCGGATCTTGACATCCTCGCCGATGTAGTTGGAGTAGAGCTTGTCGGCATACCAGCGGCTCTTGTGATCGGTGCTGATGCCGAGGCGGAAACCGTACGGATTGATCTTTTGACCCATGCTCACTTCTCCTTCGAGCGGGTGCTCGCCTGCCCGCTAGTTGCAGGTTCAGTTCTGGGTTCGACGACGACGGTGATGTGACTGGAACGCTTGAGGATGCGGCTGGCGCTACCGCGGGCCCGTGGCCGGATTCGCCGGAGGGTGACCCCTGGTCGACGAACGCCTGCGACACGTATAGGTCGCCGCGCCTCAGGTTGTCGGTCCGCTCGGCGTTGGCCGCCGCGCTCGCGATCACCTTGTAGACCGGCTCGCTCGCCGCCTGGGGCGCGAACCTGCAGGTGTTCAGGGCGTCCTCGACGTCCATGCCGCGAATCAGGTCCACGACGCGGCGCACCTTGGTCGGAGACATCCGGACATGGCGCGCGATCGCGTACGAACCCCGACGGTCGCCGAGCAACGCCTGGCGGCGGGTCGGACGTGAGTCCTTGCTCATCTTGTTCAGATTCCTTCTCTGTCAGCCCTTACGCGCCTCAGCGGCGACGAGACTTCCGGTCGTCCTTGACATGGCCGCGGAAGGTCCGCGTCGGCGCGAACTCCCCAGCTTGTGACCGACCATCATCTCGGTGATGAACACCGGCACATGCTTGCGCCCGTCGTGCACAGCGATCGTGTGGCCGATCATGTCGGGCACGATCATCGGAGCGGCGCGACCAGGTCTTGATCACGTTCTTGGTCCCGCGTGAGTTCTGCACCTCGACCTTCCTGGCGAGGTGATCATCGACGAAGGGACCCTTCTTCAAACTGCGTGGCATCTCTTGTTAGTGCTCCTGCTCAGCGCTTCTTGCCGGTCTTGCGGCGACGGATGATCATGCGTGAACTTGCCTTGTTCTTGTCACGGGTCCGGCCCTCCGGCTTGCCCCATGGCGAGACCGGGTGCCGGCCACCTGAGGTCTTGCCCTCACCGCCACCGTGCGGATGATCGATTGGGTTCATCGCAACCCCGCGAACGCTGGGGCGCTTGCCCTTCCAGCGGTTACGACCGGCCTTGCCCCAGTTGATGTTCGATTGCTCGGCGTTTCCTACCTCGCCGACAGTTGCGCGGCAACGGACGTCGACCATTCGCATCTCGCCCGATGGCATCCGCAGCGTTGCGTTCTTGCCCTCACGAGCGACCAGCTGGATGCTGGATCCGGCCGAGCGGGCGAGCTTCGCACCGCCGCCAGGTCGAAGCTCCACGGCGTGGATCGTGGTGCCGACCGGGATGTTGCGCAGCGGCAGGTTGTTGCCCGGCTTGATGTCGGCGCGCTCACCGGCCTCCACCTGGCTACCTCGACCTAGACCCTCCGGAGCGATGATGTAGCGCTTCTCCCCGTCCGCGAAGTGCAGCAAGGCGATCCGGGCGGTGCGGTTCGGGTCGTACTCGATGTGAGCAACCTTGGCCGGCACGCCGTCCTTGTCGTAGCGCTTGAAGTCGATCAACCGGTACGCCTGCTTGTGCCCGCCGCCGATATGCCTCGTGGTGATCTTGCCGGCATTGTTCCGGCCACCGGTCTTGGGGCTCGGCGCGACCAGCGACTTCTCCGGCGTGGATCGGGTGAGCTCGACAAAGTCAGCGACGCTGCTGCCGCGGCGGCCCGGCGTCGTTGGCTTGTACTTACGGATACCCATGTGATCTTCCTTGTCTCAAGCTGATCAGCTGCCCGGCGAGGAGAAGATGTCGATGCGCTCGCCCGGGGCGACGGTGACAATCGCCCGCTTGGTATCGGGACGCTTGCCGAAGCCGTACCTGGTACGGCGCTTCTTGCCCGGCCGGTTCAGCGTGTTCACCTCTGTCACCCGGACCTTGAACACGGTCTCCACGGCGATCTTGATCTCGGTCTTGTTGCGCTTGCGGAGAAACGAGGAACGTGTACTTGTTCTCATCCAGCAGCCCGTAGCTCTTCTCGCTCACTACGGGTGCGATCAAGATGTCGCGATGATCATGGATCTTGACGCCGCTCACTTCTCATCCTCCTCAGCTGCGCCCCGGGTCTCGTCCGACGCGTCTTCAGCCTCGTCCGATGCGCCTTCAGCCACGGTTCCCGAACCGCGAGTGACGTACGCCTGAGCGCAGCGGAAGTGAAGCACCACCTCGTCGGCGACGAGCACGTCGTACGCGTTCAGCTGGTCCACGGCGATCGCGTGCACGGTCGCCACGTTCCGCAGGCTCAACCACGCGAGGTCCTCGTCGCGATGAATCACGACGAGCACCTTGGCTGAGCTGGCTGACCGGAGCCAGCGCCGCAAGCGCCGACTTGGTCGATGGGGCATCGCCCGAGACCAGCTCCGCAACGACGTGCACCTGGCCGTCGCGGGCTCGATCGGACAACGCACCGCGCAGCGCGGCGGTGATCATCTTCTTTGGTGTGCGCTGTGCGTAGTTGCGCGGTTGCGGCCCATGCACGAGTGCCGCCGCCGACGAACTGCGGGGCTCGCCTCGAGCCCTGGCGCGCGCGGCCGCGTGCCCTTCTGACGGTACGGTTTGCGGCCGCCACCGCGTACTTCGCCTCGGGTCTTGGTGGCATGTGTGCCCTGGCGGGCTAGCCGCGAGCTGCGCCGTCACGACCTGGTGGATCAGCGGAATGTTTGCCGGCACGTCGAAGAGATCGGCGGGCAGCTCAGCGGTGCCCGCTTTGGCGCCTTTCACATCAAGCACATCGACCGTTCGGGTCTCGCTCATGCCGCGTCTCCCTTCTTGGCAGCGCTCCGCAGGACGACCAGGCCGCCCTTGTTGCCCGGGATGGCGCCTCTGATCAAGATCAGGCCACGATCGGCGTCGACGCCATGGACCAGCAGGTTTTGCACGGTGACGCGCTCGGCGCCCATACGCCCGGCCATGCGAAGCCCTTTGAAAACCCGGCCCGGCGTAGCGCAACCGCCGATCGAACCGGGCGCCCGGTGCTTGCGATGCACACCGTGCGAGGCGCGCAGGCCGCCGAAACCGTGCCGCTTCATCACGCCGGCCGTTCCTTTGCCCTTGCTGACCCCGGTCACGTCAATGACGTCTCCTGCTGCGAAGACATCAGCGCTGAGTTCCTGACCGAGGCTGTATTCGCTGGCGTCGCTGGTCCGGATCTCAACCAGGTGCTTCCGCGGCGTCACCCCGGCCTTCTCAAAATGCCCGGCGCTCGGCTTGGTCAGCTGCTTTGCCTTGACTGCCCGAAACCGAGCTGGACGGCCGAGTAGCCATCGACATCAGGCGTCCGGACCTGCGTCACGACGCAAGGACCTGCCTCAACCACGGTCACCGGCACAACGCGGTTATTGGCATCCCAGAGCTGAGTCATGCCGAGCTTGGTGCCCAGCAGGCCCTTGACGGTGCGTTCTGTCTTGGTGGCGCTCATCGTTGATCGTCCTCAGAGCTTGATCTCGATGTCGACACCCGCCGGCAGGTCGAGCCGCATCAAAGAGTCGACGGTCTTGGGGTCGGGTCGATGATGTCGATGAGACGCTTGTGCGTCCGCATCTCGAAGTGCTCCCGGCTGTCCTTGTACTTGTGCGGGGAGCGGATGACGCAGAAGACGTTCTTCTCTGTGGGCAGTGGCACCGGCCCGGCGACCTTGGCGCCAGTACGCGTCACCGTGTCGACGATCTTGCGCGCCGACGAGTCGATGACCTCGTGGTCGTAGGCCTTGAGCCTGATGCGGATCTTTTGTCCCGCCACCGTTCGTCCCTTCTTCTCGTCCTCAAGCCGCGGGTGAAGAGCCACCCGTGGGCTTCCGGCATGGTGTCCAGCTGTAGTCGTGCTCAACGTGCAAGCACGCTTAGTTGCCTGTTGCTTGCTCAAGGTGCCGGTGAGCACCTGTGAGCTCCGACCCCGTGGTCGGGCGTGTCGGCCAGCATTCGGCGCACCACACCCGTCACTTGCGTGCTGAGGAGGTGGCCCGGCCCTGGACCAGGCGTCCAGGCAACCGAGCAATCAAGGATCTCGCGGTTCGGCGACCTCGCCACCAGACTGGATGATCAAACTCGTTGATCAGGCCCGATAGGCATGGGTCACCCCGGCGACCCGTCGGAGCAACCTGACGATTCTGTCAGAGACATTCGGTCAGATCAAATTTCTGGCAGATCGAAAATCTTGGCCGATCAGATTTTTGGCCAGGGATGAAGCAAATCGGCTCGTGCTAACGCTCGCGGCGGGTACTCCTGAGGTGGATAGGCTGGCCCGGCGCCTGCTGCGGTGGGTAGCGCTGCTGCGGTGGGTACTGCTGCGGTGGATACGGCTGGCTGCAGGCGCTGCTGCGGTGGGTACTGCTGCGATGGGTACTGCTGGGTGAATACGGCTGGCCAGGCGGCTGCTGGGAGGATAGGGCTGCACCGGATATCCAGGCGGTGCCTGTGCCGGCGAGCCAGTCGGATGCGCCGGTCCTGCCGCGACGCGCCGCCGGACTTCTTGCCCAGCACCAGATCCAACAATGCCTGCGAGCAGCAGCAGGCCGCCGAGGACCAGGCAGATGATGCCCGACGTCTGCAACGTGGCTGCGACCCCACTTAGATTGCCGAGTCCCGGCACGTTGACGATGAGGATCTGGCTCGGGTCGCTCGTGTCGTAGTAAGTCGACACTGTTGTCGCCCACGTTGGGCGGCGTTGGGCCGGATGCGGCGCCTTGGCCGGTCTGCTCTTGCCTTGCTTGTCGGTGTAGGTCACGGTAACGATCACCGGGCTGGTCTGATCGACGGACTTCCACAGTTCCTCGACGGGGCCGGCATATCCGGACTTGGCGAGCTCCTGCTCGAACGCGCCCTTGGCCCTTGCTGACCAGGGCCGATCCAGCCACGAGCCCTGCACCAGTGAGCAGCAGCACGACGCCGAACACGATTCCTAGAATCTTCAAGGCCTTCATTGGCTCCTCCCGCGACATTGAGGCTCTGTTCGCGCATCGCGTGTATGGACCCTACGGGTTGCAGAAACGAGCGAGCGCACCCGCGTTTCTGACACGTGAAGCAGCGATGATCTTTCACAGCGAGTGGCGAAGTTGCCAGATCACATCACGACCGAACGACCAGCACAGCGAAGCAAGCGCAGCCAACAGTAACGCGGTTGGCACCCAGTGGCTGGCCGTGTGCGAGACCGAACACCAGTGCGGCGATTAGCGCTACTGCCTGCGCGACCGCGACGACCTTCGCTGAATAGCGGTATGGCAGCGGCGTACGCAAGGCAGGCACGACCAGCGATGTTGCAACATAGCCATACCGCATCGTGCCGATCGCCACTACCCACCAGCCGGCGATCCCGAGTGCTGCGACCGCAACACTCAGCACCACGAGCATTGCCGCGTCCGTCTCCACGTCGAACCGGGCGCCGAACGGAGTCGCCTCCCGCCTGGCTCTTGCGACGCGACCGTCAACACCATCGAGGGTGAGGCACAGCGACCTCATCGATGATCATGGCCAGTACGCCGTTCTTCGCCAGGCCATCGGTCAAGGCCTGCAGGCGCAAACCCTGCAAGGAAACAGACGCCGAGTCCCCGTGCCAGGGTCACGAGATCGGCAACCCGTAATCCTCTGGCTGCGGGAATACCTCGCAACTAATGCGGCAAGCAGCAGGAAGCAGAATGCTGCGGTGGATGCGCAGACAGCCAGCTCAGCCGCCAGCCCACCGAGGGCAGCCCCGAGCAACACCGGTCCGCCGGCGGCGAGCAGCCAGTAATCGGTATTGCTTCGCCTGCTCGTCAACAGCAGTGGCGTAACCAAGCGTTCTCATCACCCACTCAGACGACCCATGAGCCTGATGGGTTCAGCTTGTCAGCCGAAGCGGATCACTCGCGCGAAGGCCCGCGGCGATGGCGGCGATCGTCCATGTAACCGGGACGGGCGGCCGTTAGGCTCGCAAAAGTGAGAAACGGGCTGCGATGATGATCCGCGCTGGTGCCGCCGCCGGCCACCCATCGACGGCGCGGGCTGGGGCTGACATGCTGTCCCGGGGTGGTCAGCGCGGTCGACGCCGCCGTCTCGATGATGCTTGTCAGCCTGTGCCGCGGAGACGATCTTTACCGGGCTGGGTGGCGGAGGTTTCGCGACCGTCTACGATGCCGCTACCACTGAGGTGCGCTCGCCTTGGACTTCTTCGTCAGCGTGCCGGGCCTCGGCGGCAAACGGCCCAGTCCCGCCAAGTCGATCGAAGTGATCTTCATCGGCCAGCACGTGCCGTACGAGATCGGTCCTGCGACGGTCGCCGTTCCGGGGATCCCGGCCGGGCACACTACCTCTGGCAGCGCTGGGGTCGGCTGTCGTGGGGCGCTGTCACTGCAGCCGGGCGTGAGGCCTCGTACGGGACGCCGTTCCCGGCGATGCATGCCCAGGTGCTGCCTCGGGTTGCCGCGGCGATGTGTGTTGGCGAAGGCGTTGAGGTCTATCAGCGCTCGGATGGTTCTCTGCCGCACGCCGGCGATCCGTTGCACCATCCTGATCATCATCGAGCTCTATGAGCTGATGCTGCGAGATCCGCACGCTTTCTATCACGGTGCGTACGCCGATGCGCTGGTCGTTTCGGTAGCCGAACGGCGGCGCCCTGAGTCAGGAGGACCTCGACGCATATCACGTGATCGAATCGGTCCCACGAACGGTTCGCGTGCAACGACTTCACAGTGCATGCCCGCGGTAACGATCTTGATGACCTCCTCGGCACCATTGGGCGGGTGGCACCAGCAGTCCAGCGGGGATCCAACAACGGATGCAGAATCGGCGGCAGCGCTGGTCGACGCGCTGCGAGCACCGAGCAAGCGGGCCGAGACCACGAATCATCGTCGCTGTCGACGAGACTCGGCAACGGTTGCGCCATTACCACGAGTCTCTGGGCTGGGCTCTGGTGTGTGGGTGCCGGGCTACGGCGTACATCTGAACTTCGATGCTGGGTGAAGGTGAGCTGGTCAGAGGGCTGGTGCCGCCCCAGGCACCCGAATGGGCTCGATGATGTCGCCGCTGATCGCGCTGGATGATCATGGACGGCTGGCCGCAATCGCCGGCGCGGCGGGCGGCAGCCGGATCCGCCCTGCGCTGGTGCAGTGCGTGCTCCGGATGCTGGGTGGTGCAGCGCCGCAGGACGCCATCGACGCACCGCGCCTCCATGCCCTCCCGGATCTGGTGAGGCTGGAGCCGGGCTTCTTCTCCCACGTAATCCGGTCGCTGGAGGCCAGCGGCTACAAAACGGCGATCGCTGATCACCGGGACCCCTACTTCGGGCGGGGTGTCAGCTCTCAGCCCACTCGGTGGCGGCGCCGATCCCCGCCGCAGCGGCTACGTGATCATGTTGTAGACGCCTTCCGATTTGCTCAGCGTCGCAAATGGCTACAGCCGCCTGAGACGCTGACAGTACTCGGCTGCGTAGGGTCGGCACGTGACCATCCCCTCCTCGACATACCGGCTGCAGATCAATCGCCACTTCACCCTGGACGAGGCTGCGCAACTGATCGGCTATCTGAGCGAGCTTGGTGTGGGAGCCGTGTACCTGTCACCGGTGCTTCAGTCGGTGATCGGTTCTGATCATGGGTACGACACGACGGACGTCTCCCGGGTTGATCATGATCGCGGCGGAGGCAGGACTGAACGGCTGATGACGAAGTGCCCGGCCGGCCGGCCTTGGCGTGATCATCGACATCGTTCCGAACCACCTCGGTATCGCCCATCCGCATCGAGAACCCGGCATGGTGGGACGTCTTGCGACTTGGCCGAGGATTCGCCGTATGCCTCGTGGTTCGACATCGACTGGAGTCGAGGACGCATTGCAGATGCCGGTGCTGGGTGATGACGCGCAACTCACGGCTGGTAGACGGCGAGTTGCGCTACTTCGAACATCGCTTTCCACTCGCGCCGGGAACCTGGTCGGAAGGCGACGACGTCGCCGCCGTGCATGATCGGCAGCATTACGAGCTGATCCACCACTCCCGCGGCAACCGAGACTGAACTACCGTCGGTTCTTCGCCATCACAACGCTGGCCGGATTACGCGCAGAGGGATCCGGATGTCCTCACGGCGACCCACGCCCGCATCCGAACGTGGTGCGAAGACGGGATAGCAGGGCTGCGTGTCGATCATCCGGACGGCCTGCGGGACCCAGCTTGACTATCTGCAGCGGCTGCGATCCTTTCGCCTCCTGAGCAGTGGATCACCGTGGAGAAGATCCTCGAGCCCGGGAGGATTTGCCGACCAGTTGGCCGGTTGCCGGTACGACCGGATACGACGCCATGCGTGAGGTCAACGGAGTCTTCATCGATCATGATCATGAGCCGGAGTTCACCGCCCTCTACCACCGGTTGACAAGAGATCAGAGCGCGATCGGCGACCACGTCGAGGCCGGCAAGCGCCTGGCGGTCGAGGTGCTCCTGCCAGCCGAGGTGCGAAGAATGGCAGCCCTGGCTCCTGAGGTGCCGAACGCGGCGGCCGCCCTCGCCGAGGTGGCAATTGCCTTTCGAGGTGTATCGCTCCTACCTGCCGGACGGAGCTGCCTACCTTGATCATGCCCTCACCACGGCAGCCCAACGCAGACCTGAACTCGCCGCAGCCATTGATCAGCTCAGTCCTCGACTTCATGATCATCGCGACGACGCTCGGCACTGCGCATGCAGCAACTGAGCGGCGCAGCAATGGCCAAAGGGTGTCGAGGACACTGCCTACTACCGGTACTCGCGCTTCATCGCCGTCAACGAGGTAGGCGGCGATCCAGGACAGTTCGGCATCCCGCTGCAGGATTTTCACGCATCTGCAGGCATCGCGACTGGACCGGCTGCCCGCCTCCATGACCAGCCTGACGACGCACGACACCAAGCGCGGCGAGGATGTCCGAGCGCGCCTGGCTGTGCTCTCGGAGATTCCCGAGCCCCGTGGGCGGAGTTTGCAGAGCTGTTCTTGAGCATGACGGCAATACCGAATCGCTCTTCGGCGTACTTCCTGCCCAGACGCTGATCGGCGCCGGACCCATCGAGTCCAACCCGCATGCACGCGTACGCCGAGAAGGCCATGCGTGAGGCGAGCGATGGCACAACCTGGACTGCTCCGGACGCGGCATACGAAGCTGCCGTGCATGACGGCGGTCGACGCGGCGTATCAGGATCCGCGGCTGCGCGCCGCGTGGGATGAGATCGACCGGCTCATCACCGCACCCGGCTGGTCGAACGCGCTTGGTCAAAAACTCGTTCAGCTGACGATGCCGGGCGTTCCGGACATCTACCAGGGCACGGAGCTGTGGGAGGACTCGCTGGTGGATCCGGACAACCGGCGACTCGGTCGACTTCGCCGACCGCGCTGCGGCTGCTCGCCTCGTTCCGGAACGGTCCGCCCAAGATCGACGAAACGGGCGCGGTCGAAGCTTTGGATCACTGCAGCAGGCACTTCGGCTACGCCAGAGCCGGCCAGAGTGCTTCAGCGGCTACCGACCGCTCGCCGCGCGCGGACCCGCAGTGATCATCTCATCGGCTTTGATCGGGGCGGGGCGATCACGCTGGCCACGCGACTGCCCGTCGGGCTGGATGCTTCCGGTGGTTGGCGACGATACCGCCGTGGAAATCCCCGGGCCTACGTGGACGCATGCTTTCACTGACCGGAAATGGGGTGGAGCTGTCCGGTGGAAGATCTGCTGGCCGCGTACCCGGTCGCTCTGCTCGCGCCCAGTGAGCAGCAGATGGCTACTTCGAGGACGAAGGTGACCAGCAAGTTGACGCGGTAGGCGACAATCGCGCCGTTCTTCGCACATCGACCGACTGCTCCTTTACCCAGGCCGAGGTGACACCACGCAGGGTCGAGTTGGCCCGATCAAGACCAACCTTCACGGCGTCTTCGAAGCTGGTGTCGGACCTGGCGCTGATCTCGGTGACGCGAGCGACGGTGCCTGGCACGATGACCTCCTGGAGTACGATGCTGGATGGGACGATTCCAGGTCGTCACCATCTAACTCCTGCCGCATCGGGCGGAGAGTGAATCTGCGTAACGGCAGACCCCGGACTCCAACCGGAGTCCGGGGTCAGTCGACGGTTGATCAACTGTGGAATGGGGCATGCCACGAACTGGACGCCCGAAGGCCGACCTGACCTTGACCGAGGCGGAACGTGAGCAACTGCTGGGGTGGTCGCGGCGGTCGAAGTCGGCGCAGTCGCTGGCTTTGCGGTCCAAGATCATCTTGAGGTGTGCCGACGGTTCGGACAACCAGACCGTGGCGGCCCAGCTGGGGTGCTCGACCGCGACGGTGGGCAAGTGGCGGCGCCGGTTCGTGGAGAAACGGTTGGACGGATTGACCGATGAGCCGCGTCCGGGCGGTCCGCGCTCGGTCAGCGACGATGTGATCGAGCAGGTCGTGGTGGAAACCCTTGAGCGGACGCCGCGGGATGCGACGCACTGGTCGCGGTCGTCGATGGCGGCCGAGATCGGGCCTATCCGCCGTCGACGGTCGGACGGATCTGGCGGGCGTTCGGGTTGAAGCCTCACTCTGGTCGACACCTTCAAACTCAGCAATGATCCGCTGTTCATCGAGAAGGTCCGCGACGTCGTCGGGCTGTATCTGAACCCGCCCGAGCGGGCCGTGGTGCTTGTGTGGACGAGAAATCCGGGATCCAGGCGCTGAACCGTTCAGCGCCGTTGCTGCCGATGATGCCTGGGGTCGCTGAACGCCGCAGCTTCGACTACGCCCGCGCCGGCACCACCGACCTGTTCGCCGCCCTCGACGTGGCCACCGGGCTGGTGATCCACTCCATCCAGCGGCGACACCGCGCCATCGAGTTCAAGAAGTTCCTCAACCAGATCGACCAAACCGTGCCAGTCGAACTTCGACGTCCACCTGATCTGCGACAACCTCGTCCACCCACAAGACCCCGGCGATCGGCGCCTGGCTGGCCGCCCACCCGCGGTTCCATCTGCACTTCACCCCGACCAGCTCATCGTGGCTGAACCAGGTCGAACGCTGGTTCGGGCTGCTCACCGACCGCCAGCTCCGCCGCGGCGTGCACGACAACGTGACCACCCTCGAACGCGACATCCAGCTCCTGGATCGAACACTGGAACGCCGACCCCAAACCCTTCGTCTGGACCAAGACCGCCGACGAAATCCTCGAACGACTGGCCCGATATCTACACCGAATTCCTGGCGGGGGACACTGGGCGACGACTACTTGATGATCTTCGTCACGCGGCCGGCGCCGACCGTGCGGCCGCCCGCACGCGATGGCGAACTTGAGCTCCTCCTCCATGGCGATCGGCTGGATCGAGCTCGCACGGTCATGTCGGTGTTGTCGCCAGGCATGACCATCTCGGTGCCCTCGGGCAGGGTCACGACGCCGGTCACGTCCGTCGTACGGAAGTAGAACTGCGGGCCGGTAGTTGTTGAAGAACGGCGTGTGACGGCCGCCCTCCTCCTTGGAGAGGATGTAGACCTGAGCCTCGAAGTCGGTGTGCGGGGTCGTCGTGCCCGGCTTGATCACGACCATGCCGCGCTCGACGTCCTCGCGCTTGGTGCCGCGAAGCAGCAGACCGACGTTCTCGCCGGCCCGACCCTCGTCGAGCAGCTTGCGGAACATCTCGACACCGGTGACCGTCGTGGTCTGCTTGCGTGTCGCGGATGCCGATGATGTCGACGGTCTCGCTGACCTTGACGACGCCGCGCTCGATCCGGCCGGTGACCACGGTGCCACGACCGGTGATCGTGAAGACGTCCTCGACCGGCATCAGGAACGGCTTGTCGACCTCGCGCACCGGCTGCGGGATGTACGTCGTCGACCGCGTCCATCAGCTCCATGATCGACTTCGCCCCACTTGGCGTCGCCGTTCAGCGCCGGGAGCGCCGCGACCTCGCACGACCGGGAGCGTCGTCGCCCGGGAACTCGTACTCGCTGAGCAGCTCGCGCACCTCGAGCTCGACGAGCTCCAGGATCTCCTCGTCGTCGACCATGTCGCACTTGTTCAGCGCGACGACGATCGCCGGCACGCCGACCTGGCGGGCGAGCAGCACGTGCTCGCGGGTCTGCGGCATCGGGCCGTCCGTGGCGGCGACCACGAGGATCGCGCCGTCCATCTGGGCGGCGCCGGTGATCATGTTCTTGATGTAGTCGGCGTGGCCCGGGCAGTCGACGTGCGCGTAGTGCCGCTTCTCGGTCTGGTACTCGACGTGCGCGATCGAGATCGTGATGCCACGCTGGCGCTCCTCGGGCGCCTTGTCGATCTGCGTCGAAGGCCGACACCTGGTTGAGTGTCGGGAACTTGTCGTGCAGCACCTTGGTGATCGCCGCGGTCAGCGTGGTCTTGCCGTGGTCGATGTGACCGATGGTGCCGATGTTGACGTGCGGCTTGGTCCGCTCGAACTTCGCCTTGCCACTGGGGCTCCTCCTGTGTGTCGCCACGCGGTCGCGTGGCGCTTCGTTCTGAGGTTACTGGTCTGCCGCCGGTTTGACCCGGCCTGTTTCGACCAGACGATTCCGCGGTGAAACGGGTCGTCCGATGCTGCCGTCAGGCTGTCGTGAGCGCGTGGATCTTCGCCCCGCGGGCCTTCTGGATGATCTCGTCGGCGACGTTCTTCGGCGCCTCGGCGTAGGAGTGGAACTCCATCGAGTAGTACGCCTGACCCAGAGGTCTTGGACCGCAGGTCGCCGACGTAGCCGAACATCTCCGACAGCGGCACCAGGCGCCTCGACGACGCTTGTTGCCGTGCGCGGTCCTTCATCGCCTGGATCTGGCCGCGGCGGGAGTTGAGGTCGCCGATCACGGTCGCCCAGGTAGGTCCTCGGGCGTGATCACCTCGACGGCCATCACCGGCTCGAGCAGGCGCCGGATCTGCCCTGCGGGCGGCCTCCTTGAAGACCATCGAGCCGGCGATCTTGAACGCGAGCTCGGAGGAGTCGACGTCGTGGTAGGCGCCGTCGACGCAGCGTGACCTTGACGTCGTCGATCGGGTAGCCCGCGAGCACGCCGAACTGCATGGCGTCCTGGACGCCCTCGTCGACCGCTGGGATGTACTCCTTCGGGATGCGTCCACCGGTGATCGGCGTTGACGAACTCGTAGCCGGAGCTGCCGGCTCGGCAGCGGCTCCAGGTTGATGATCGACCTTGCGCGTACTGACCCGAACCGCCGGTCTGCTTCTTGTGGGTGTAGTCGACCTTCTCGACCGGCCGGCGGAGCGTCTCGCGATAGGCGACCTGCGGCTTGCCGATGTTGGCCTCGACCCGAACTCGCGCTTCATCCGGTCGATCAGCATCTCCAGGTGCAGCTCGCCCATGCCGGCGATGATCGTCTGGCCGGTCTCGTCGTCGGTGTGCACCCGGAAGGTCGGGTCCTCCTCGGCGAGCCGCTGGATCGCCATGCCCAGCTTCTCCTGGTCGGACTTCGTCTTCGGCTCGATCGCCTGCTCGATGACCGGGGCCGGGAAGTCCATCGACTCCAGCACGACCGGATCTGGCTGATCGCACAGCGTCTCGCCGGTCGTGGTGTCCTTGAGGCCCATCACGGCGACGATCTGGCCGGCGCCGACCGACGCGATCTCCTGCACGCTTGTTGGCGTGCATCTGGTAGATCTTGCCGATCCGCTCCCGGCGTCCGCTTGGTGGCGTTCAGCACCGTCGAGCCAGCCTCGAGCTTGCCGGAGTAGACGCGGATGTAGGTCAGCCGGCCCAGGTGCGGGTCGGCCGCGATCTTGAACGCCAAGCGCTGCGAACGGGTCGTCGTCGGTCGGGATGCCGCTCGATCTTGACCGACTCGTCGCCGGGCTTGAAGCCGATGATCGCCGGGACGTCGAGCGGCGACGGCAGGTAGGCGATCACCGCGTCCAGCAGCGGCTGCACGCCCTTGTTCTTGAACGCGCTGCCGCACAGCACGGCGGTGATCTTGCGAGGCGAGCACGGCGCGCCGGATCGAGTCCTGCAGAAGCTCCGGGTGATCGAGTCCTCGTCGGTCAGGTAGGCCTCCATCATGTGATCGTCGTGATCGGCCACCAGCTCGATCAGCGCATGCGCGCGCTACTTGCGGCCTGCTCGATGCAGATCGGCCGGGAATCTCCTCGACCGTGTAGTCCTCGCCGATCGTGGTCTCGCCGCGCCAGGTGAGCGCGCGCATCTTGATCAGGTCGACGACGCCGATGAAGTTCGGCCTCGGAGCCGATCGGCAGCTGCAGCGACCAGCGGGATGGCGTTCAGCCGGTCCTTGATCGTGCTCGACGCAGTGCTCGAAGCTCGGCGCCCGTACGGTCCAGCTTGTTGACGAAGCAGATCCGTGGCACCCGGTAGCGGTCGGCCTGGCGCCACACGGTCTCGGTCTGCGGCTCGACGCCGGCGACGCCGTCGAAGACGGCCACGGCACCGTCGAGGACGCGCAGCGAACGCTCCACCTCGACGGTGAAGTCGACGTGCCCGGGGGTGTCGATGATGTTGATCTGGTGGTCTTTCCAGTGGCAGGTCGTCGCGGCGGACGTGATCGTGATGCCGCGCTCCTGCTCCTGCTCCATCCAGTCCATGGTCGCGGCGCCCTCGTGCACCTCACCGATCTTGTAGTTGATGCCGGTGTAGAAGAGGATGCGCTCGGTCGTGGTGGTCTTGCCCGGCATCAATGTGGGCCATGATCCCGATGTTGCGGACCTTGGACAGGTCGGTCTTGATGTCGACAGCCATGATGGTGCAATCTCTCTGACTTGTCACGCGTGTCAGCGGCTGATAGCCGGCTGAGACGGCTGACAAGTCGGCGTATATTACCAGCGGTAGTGGGCGAAGGCCTTGTTGGCCTCGGCCATCTTGTGGGTGTCCTCGCGGCGCTTCACCGCGGCGCCGAGGCCGTTCGAGGCGTCGAGGATCTCGTTCATCAGGCGCTCGGCCATGGTCTTCTCGCGACGCTGCCGCGCGAAGCCGACCAGCCAGCGCAGCGCCAGCGTGGTGCGCGCGGGCGGGCTTGACCTCCGACCGGGACCTGGTAGGTCGCGCCGCCGACGCGGCGGCTCTTGACCTCGAGTGGCGGCCGGACGTTGTCCAGCGCACGCTTGAGCGTCTGCACCGGGTCGACGCCGGTCTTCGTCGCGTCGCCCTCCATCGCGGTGTAGACGATGCTCTGGGCGACCGTCTTCTTGCCGTCCAGCAGGATCTTGCTGACAAGCTGGCTGCACCAGCGGCGACCCGTAGACCGGGTCGGCGATCACCGGGCGCTTCGGGCGCGGGACCCTTGCGAGGCATTACTTCTCCTTCTTCGCGCCGTAGCGGCTGCGAGCCTGCTTGCGGTTCTTCACACCCTGGGTGTCCAGCGAGCCGCGGATGATCTTGTAGCGAACACCCGGCAGATCCTTCACACGGCCGCCGCGGACGAGCACCATCGAGTGCTCCTGCAGGTTGTGGCCGACGCCCGGGATGTACGCGGTGACCTCGATCGCCGGAGGACAGCCGGACACGAGCGACCTTCCGGCAGCGCGGAGTTCGGCTTCTTCGGCGTGGTCGTGTACACGCGCGTGCACACGCCGCGACGCTGAGGCGAACCCTTGAGCGCAGGCGTCTTGGTCTTGCTCACCTTGTCCTCGCGGCCCTTGCGGACCAGCTGCTGAATTGTGGGCACCGCGTTGTATCTCTTTCTTTCATGTCGAGTGGCTGCGACCCTTCGGATGTTTCCGAGCGGGTCGGGCGTGCGAACACCGCCGGCACAAAGACATTCGGGCACGCACAAAGTGTCGGGCAAGCCCGAACACAACGATCTAGGCTACTCTGCTAGCTCTTGCCGGGTCAAAAACTGCCGCTTCAGACAGCCTAGCCGTTAGCATAGCAACGAGGCGCCGGTTCTATTCCCACGCTCCGCGCTGCGCGGACGAACAGGATCTCGCCGGGCGGCTAGCTAGTCCAGCAGGAAGACCTCAGCGGCCGGCGCACCATCTCGATGGTCGTGCCGCGGTCGAGGGTCAGGACTCAGCAGCCAGCAGCCGCGGGAGCAGAAGCGCGCTCGGTCGTCGTCGCGCGGAAGACGAGGCCAATGCTGACCTGCATGATCGGGTCGATGGATGACCTCGATCGGATCGCCTGATCCTGATGGTGCCCGGAGCCGATCACGCTGAGGTAAGCCCCGGCCGACCCGCGGCGGTGAACGTCTTCGCCCAGCCCTTCTCGCCCATCCAGCCGCGGAAGGTTGCACAGCGGGATGCGTGGCGCCGTCACCTGCAGAACGACCTCCGGACCTACCCGCCAGCGCTCACCGATCCGCGCTTCGTTGATCTCGAGGTCCAGCGTGGTGAGGTTCTCGCCGAAGAAACCATTCGGGAGCTCGCGCCCGAGCCGTCGCTCCCACTCGTCGAGGTCCTCACGCTGGAAGGCGTAGACGGCCTGATTCGTCGCCGCCGTGATGCTTGCCGTCGCCGATGAAGTCCCCGACCAGCCCGCTGCCCAGGCCTGCTGGTCCTCGGCCCAGGTGCCCGTACCTTGACCGGCTCGAGCGTGGGCTGCTTACCGATGCCCAGTCCAGCCCTGTGTCCTTGTGCGGGTTGGGTCGTGGACGTCCGATATTGACCGAGTCGAGCCGTGCCACGGTGTCAGGCTACGTGCTCAGCCTGCGAAGAGAAGGCTGTGACGTCTCGAAGAATTCCGGGGCGGTGACCAGAGCATGGCCCCGATTTCGATACATGATCAGTTTTCCGTTCGGCAGCCGAAACGCTGTCTCTGCAAACATCTCCGGGGTCCAGAAGTGGTCTTGCGCACCGCAGACCACCAGCGTCTCGGTCTGGATGTCAGTGAAGCCGGTCGCGAACGTCGAAGGCATCCTCTGCTCGCAGCATGGCGATGGCGTCTGTCGGATTCTCGATTGTGATGCGCTTGGCAGCCAGCATCGCCAGCGGTGTCAACCAAGGCCCGGATGCCAGCGGCCATGCGGACCTTGGCGTGCATCAGTCGAGGCTGGTCGAGTAGCCACCGGTCGCCTCGACGGCCTGCAGCAGTTCTAGTTGCTCGCTTTCTTGGCCAGCGGCCCGAGCGTGTACGCAGCGCAGGCAACCACCGCCTTGCGCACCGCATCCGGGCGGTCCGCGATCGAGCTGGAGGGCCAAGGAGATCCGCCGGTGCTGGCGCCCAAGCACGTCCACGGGCTGACCGAAGTGGTCGAGAATCGCTTCGGCATGTCGCTCGGCAACATCGGCAGAAGCTGATATCGCGCGGCCATCCCAGGCCAGCGGTTGGTGAAGTACACCTCGAAACCGGCCCGGGCCAGAGGGTTGATAGTTCGCAGTGTGAGAGTTCGCTCAAGGCCCGGTCTCGGGTTTCGATGGTTTGGCGTCGAGCCGCACAGGTAGACCAGCGGCTCGCCTGAACCCGACCGCGAGGTACGGCAGAGCCGCCGCTGAAGGTCCCTTCCCGCGAACATCGCTGGTCACCACGGCTCATTCTGCTCCGGCGCTGCTGTAGCGAAGCTGTGCACGGGCTGTGAGCAGCTGTGCTGGCCGTATGAATGCGGCCGATGTGCTCTGGACGAGCCAGGATGCGGCTCTAGCCTGTGAGCAGCAGATCGCCTGCAGCCAAGCAGAATTCCGATCGGGGAAAGAGTTGATCATGATGCGTGTCGAACCACCGTGAAGATGATCTCGAGAACCATGATCGTGGCCTCGACTACGATCTCCCACGGCTGCTGCACCGGCCGCGGCATGCTCAAGCTGGTGGCTGGCGCCGGCGCTCGCGGGCCGGCCTGATCACCCTCGGGGCATGCGCGAGCGACGAGCACAGCCGATGCGAACTCCCGCATAGGCGGCAACCCACCGGCGTCCAGGTGGCGGTGCCCAGACCACACAGACCAGCGACACCGCGGACGGCGAGACTACCTGAGGAAACATCCGGCCCATATCCGGACGATGGCTCGAATCGGGGCGAATGTGCTGACCCAGAGCGGCATCCGTACGCGGCGACATCACCTCGAGCTTCGGATCGAGCACCACCAAGGCTGAAGGCGTTCCGCTCAGCATCACCATGACGATCAACGACTTCGCGAACAACAAATCACCGCTTGCTGGCGGTGCGGTGTACCTGTGGCACTGCGACCGGGAAGGTCAGGTATTCCCTCTATTCCCAGGGTGTCGCCGAGCGAGAACTATCTGCGTGGCGTGCAGGAGACCGATGACCGCGGCCAGGTGAGATTCACCACGATCTTCCCGCCTGCTACTCCGGCCGCTGGCGCACATCCACTTCGAGGTCTACCCGAGCCTGGCCAAGGCGACCAACAGTGCGAACAAGATCGCGACATCGCAAATGGCCCTACCCGAGGCGACCGCCAAGGCGGTCTACGCGACCAGCTGGTTATGAGCAGAGCGTGAGCAATCTGAGCCGGGTGAGCTTGAGACCAGCGACAATGTCTTCCAGCGATGGATACGACCTGCAGATTCCGACCGTGAAGGGCGATCCGTCCAGCGGTTATCAGCTCACCTTCAGCTGCGCTGTCTGACCCATCGGCGCAGGCCGCACACGACGAGCTCAGTGCCCGCTGAAACGTCGGTATGTTCCGCTCAGAAACTCCTCCAGCTCGCCTGCTTGTCATTGAGTCGTACGCGAATCCGGTAGCTGAGCTGCCCGTCGGCGACCGCGAAACGATGCTCGGCTACTCCCCGCGGCGTCGATCTTCTGCATGATCAGCTCGTCGCTCGTGCCAGCCGCCGTGCGCCGGCTGCGGCGGATAGCCATCGGAGTCGAAGAACCACCAAAGGATGGGCGTCCTGCTGAGCTGGAGAAGTCACCTCGGTCGTTGTCGATCATGAACACGCCGTGTCCGGAGAACTCCGCGCGGTCGGCCCTCACTTGCCGGTAGTCCTGCACGACGACCTGATCACCGACATCCAGCTTGAAGACGATCATCGCCCTCGCCGTGCTGCCGGGGTCCCAGCGACGCAGCCTGCCGCTCGACGCCTGCCCAGTTGCCCAGCATGGGTAGGAAGAGTTCGCGGAGATCCACGCACCCATTCTCAGCCGTGCCAGTGAAGGCGGCCACATGCCGGCACCTAGCCTGAAGTCGATCCACCGACCTGAGGAATTCCTCCTCTTATTTGGCCGACGTACGCACCTCGGGGGTGGCTCCGCCTAACGACCTAACGACATTGCGTGAAACGGAATGTCGGTGCTGGCTCTTGGGCCCGCAACACAACAGACTTCCTTGTGTGATGTCCGCTCGCGGGAGAGTCATCGTGATCACCGGCGCGATGGCAGCTGGAAAGTCGTCGGTGGCCGACTTGCTGGCCATCCGGCTCTACCCAAGTCGGTTCACATCCACGGCGACATGTTTCGGCGGATGGTTGTCAATGGTCGTGCAGACATGACACCCAATCCGAGCGCAGATGCGATCGCTCAGCTCAATCTGCGCTACGACCTGGCGGCGCAGACCGCTGACCGCTTTGCCGAGGAGGGCTTTGACGCAATCGTCCAAGACGTGATCTTGGGCAAGGATCTGGTTGACTTCGTCAAACGCATTGCTTCACATGAGCGCTACCTCGTGGTCCTCTCCCCAGCGTCGTCAGCCCTGGAGTGGCAAGAGGAGCAGCGTACGAAGGCCGGCTACGTCCATCTCTTCAGCCGGAGCCCTGGACGAGGTGCTGCGGCGGGAGACTTCCCACATCGGCTACTGGCTTGACTGCAGTAGCCAGACCACGGACGAAACGGTTTGCCGACATCCTTGCCAATCTCGACAAAGCGGCTGTCTAGACGACCGACACCGGATGCTCTGCAACCGGCATGGCCGATGGGGACCGGCTTACCTGGAGGAGTCGAGCCGCCAGCGCAATAAGGCAGGGAAACCACACCGCCAACACGAGACGTTGGATAAGACCTGCCCATGGATGCAACGGAGCTGAAGACGAGATCGCGAGAGCGGCCGTAACGAGAAACAGGACCGCCAACGCCCCACTTGTGAGCAGTGTGTATCGCGGCCAGACCTGCCAGCGAGGCTCTGGTCGCGAGGCACCAGGACAAAGACGGCCAAACCAACCCATGTGCCCGAAGAAAACTGCGCCGTTCGGTTGGTGAAACCCTGGCCGGGATCGTAGGTTTGGCCGGCGAAATCCTCGCGAAGCGGAAAGAGATCCGGCGACCAGCAGACCGACTCCCCAGAAGACGACCACGGCGGATCCGATGCTGCCGACGTCCCGTCCGCGAGCCCCGAGCCGAGCCCGGCACCGAAGATCATCATCAATGTCGCGAAGACAAGAAAGTTGAGCTGCTGGACCCAGCCGTTGGGGCCGGCTTCCAGGGCGCTCACCAGTCTCAGCCGATGGGATCGTACTCGCCACGCCGGAACAAGCCCCTGGACGACGAATCTAATGGTGAAAAGAATCGGTCCAATCAGGCCCGCGACCGCCCCCGATCGCTTGGATCTCGCTCCCGCTCCGCTGGCTGGACAGGCCTGGGTTCGAGGTTTGCTGTGTTGGCATGCGGTGACGGTAGGACCGGAGGGCCCTTCCGCGCATCGAGACAACTACTCATTCGAGGCACCGGGCGTGGGTGTTTCACCGTATGCATGAGGGGCGGGCCCATCCCAGGCCCGCCCCTCGCAGCTGTGAAACTCAGCGATAGTCGCCGAGGTCGAACTCCTCCAGCGGCACGGCAGCGCCCGACCCCTGACCGAAGTCGTAGTCGAACGAGTCGTAGCCGACCATCGAGTACGCCTGCGCCTTGGCCTCCGCGGTCGGCTCGACCCGGATGTTGCGATACCGCTCCAGGCCGGTACCGGCCGGGATCAGCTTGCCCAGGATCACGTTCTCCTTCAGACCCACCAGCGAGTCGGACTTGGCGTGGATCGCCGCATCGGTCAGCACCTTGGTGGTCTCCTGGAAGGAGGCCGCCGACAGCCACGACTCGGTCGCCAGCGACGCCTTGGTGATCCCCATCAGCACCGCACGTCCCGACGCCGGGTTGCCGCCCTCGGCCACGACCTGCCGGTTCGCCGCCTCGTACGACCAGCCGATCCACCAGATCGCCGGCGAGCAAATCGGAGTCACCGGACTCGATCACGGTCACCCGACGCAGCATCTGCCGGATGATGATCTCGATGTGCTTGTCGTGGATCGGCGCACCCTGGGTCCGGTAGACCGACTGCACCTCGTCGACCAGGTGCTCCTGCACCCGGCGCACGCCGAGCACCCGCAGCACGTCGTGCGGATCGGGCGTACCGGCGGTCAGCTGCTGACCCACCTGGACGTGATCGCCGTCCTCCACCAGCAGCCGCGCCACGCGGCTGACCGCGAACTCCGCACGTCCGAGCCGTCGTCCGGGGTGATGACGATCTTCTGCAGCCGGTCGCTGTCCTCGATCTGCGACCCGTCCGGCGGCCTCGGAGATCGGCGCCTTGCCCTTGGGCTGGCGAGCCTCGAAGAGCTCGACGACACGCGGCAGACCCTGGGTGATGTCGTCACCAGCCACACCGCCGGTGTGGAAGGTCCGCATCGTCAGCTGGGTACCCGGCTCACCGATGGACTGCGCCGCGACGATGCCGACGGCCTCGCCGACGTCGACCAGCTTGCCGCTGGCCAGCGAACGGCCGTAGCACATCGCGCAGGTACCGCTGGCAGCCTCGCAGGTGAGCACGCTGCGTACCTTGACCGAGTGCGATGCCGTTGTCGACGAGCAGCCGGATGTTGACATCGCCAAGGTCGACTCCAGCCTTCAGCAGCACCTCACCGTCCGGACCGAGCACGTCGGTGGCGAGCGTGCGGGCGTAGACCGCGGTCTCCACGTGCTCGTCGAGGACCAGGTTGCCGCGGCCATCCGTCGTGACGGCGATCGTCTTGGTCAGCCCGCGCTCGGTACCGCAGTCCTCCTCGCGGATGATCACGTCCTGGCTGACGTCGACCAGCCGCCGGGTCAGGTAGCCGGAGTCGGCCGTACGCAGCGCCGTGTCGGCCTGGCCCTTACGGCCACCGTGGGTGGAGATGAAGTACTCCAGCACCGACAGGCCTTCGCGGAAGTTGGACTTGATCGGCCGCGCGATGATCTCGCCCTTCGGGTTGACCACCAGACCACGCATCGCGGCGATCTGGCGCATCTGCACCATGTTTCCGCGAGCACCGGAGTGCACCATCATGTAGATCGGGTTGGTCTTGTCGAAGTTGCTCTCCATCGCCGTACCGAGCCGCGATGTCGCATCGGTCCAGATCTCGATCAGCTCCTGGCGACGCTCGTCGTCGGTGATCAGGCCGCGCTCGTACTGCTTGTCGATCTTGCTCGCGCGATCCTCATAGCTCGCCAGGATCTCGGCTTGTCGGCCGGGGTGCTGACGTCGCCGATGGAGACTGTGACGCCCGAGCGCGTCGCCCAGTGGAAGCCGAGGTCCTTCAGCTGCGTCCAGACGGTGGGCCACCTCGACCTTCGGATAGCGCTCGGCAAGATCGTTGACGATCTGACCCAGCTGCTTCTTGCCCACCTCGTAGTCGGCGTACGGCGTAGTCGTCTGGCAGCGCCTCGTTGAACAGAGCGCGGCCGAGCGTGGTCTCCAGCAAGATCGAACCATTGGCCGACAGGCGTCTTGCCGGCCGGCGGCACGATGTCGGTCAGCCGCAGTTTGATCTTGGCCTGCACCGAGAGCTCGCCTGCGGTCGAAGGCCATCAGCGCCTCGGCCACCGAGCCGAACGCCCGACCCTCGCCGGCTGCGCCGTCGCGCTGCATGGTGAGGAAGTAGGTGCCGATGATCATGTCCTGGGTCGGCATGGTCACCGGACGGCCGTCGGCCGGCTTCAAGATGTTGTTGGTCGACAGCATCAAGATCCGTGCCTCGGCCTGGGCCTCCGCACTCAGCGGCAGGTGCACGGCCATCTGGTCGCCGTCGAAGTCGGCGTTGAACGCCGTACAGACCAACGGGTGGATCTGGATGGCCTTGCCCTCGATGAGCTGCGGCTCGAACGCCTGGATGCCCAGCCGGTGCAGCGTCGGCGCACGGTTGAGCAGCACCGGGTGCTCGGAGATGACCTCTTCCAGCACGTCCCAGACGACCGGGCGCTGGCGCTCCACCATCCGCTTGGCGGACTTGATGTTCTGCGCGTGGTTGAGGTCGTCCAGCCGCTTCATCACGAACGGCTTGAACAGCTCCAGCGCCATCGCCTTGGGCAGGCCGCACTGGTGCAGCTTGAGCTGCGGGCCGACCACGATGACCGAACGGCCGGAGTAGTCGACGCGCTTGCCCAGCAGGTTCTGCCGGAACCGGCCCTGCTTGCCCTTCAGCATGTCGGAGATCGACTTGAGCGGGCGGTTGCCCGGGCCGGTGACCGGTCGGCCACGGCGGCCGTTGTCGAACAGCGAGTCCACGGCCTCCTGCAGCATCCGCTTCTCGTTGTTGACGATGATCTCGGGCGCGCCGAGGTCGAGCAGCCGCTTCAGCCGGTTGTTCCGGTTGATCACCCGTCGGTAGAGGTCGTTCAGGTCGGAGGTCGCGAACCGGCCACCGTCGAGCTGCACCATCGGACGCAGGTCCGGCGGGATGACCGGAACACAGTCCAGCACCATCCCGGTTGGGCTGTTCTTCGTGGTGAGGAACGCCGAGACCACCTTGAGCCGCTTGAGGGCGCGAGTCTTGCGCTGGCCCTTGCCGACCTGGATCGTCTCGCGCAGTGACTGCGGCCTCGGCCTCGAGGTCGAAGGTCTCCAGCCGCTTCTGGATGGCGTCGGCACCCATCGAGCCTGAGAAGTACTTGCCGAACCGGTTCTTCATCTCCCGGTAGAGCACCTCGTCGCCCTCGAGGTCTTGCACCTTGAGGTTCTTGAAGCGGTTCCACACGGCGTCGAGCCGGTCGAGCTCACGCTGGGCGCGGTCGCGCAGCTGCTTGACCTCCCGCTCGGCGCCTTCGCGGACCTTGCGCTTGGCGTCTGCCTTGGCACCTTCGGCCTCGAGCGCAGCCGTATCCTCCTCGAGCTTCGCATCCGGTTCTCGATGTCGGAGTCGCGACGGCCCTCGAGCTGCTTGCGCTCGACGTCGATCTTGGCCTCGAGCGAGGACAGGTCCCGATGCCGGGCTTCCTCGTCGACAGCGGTGATCATGTACGCCGCAAAGTAGATGACCTTCTCCAGGTCCTTCGGGGCGATGTCGAGCAGGTAACCCAGGCGCGACGGGACGCCCTTGAAGTACCAGATGTGGGTGACCGGAGCGGCGAGCTCGATGTGGCCCATCCGCTCACGGCGCACCTTGGACCGGGTGACCTCGACGCCACACCGCTCGCAGATGATGCCCTTGAAGCGCACCCGCTTGTACTTGCCGCAGTAGCACTCCCAGTCCCGGGTGGGACCGAAGATCTTCTCGCAGAACAGGCCATCACGCTCCGGCTTGAGGGTCCGGTAGTTGATGGTCTCCGGCTTCTTCACCTCACCGTGCGACCACTTGCGAATCTCGTCGGCGGTGGCCAGGCCGATGCGGATCTCGTCGAAGAAGTTCACGTCGAGCATTCTTTGGTTATCTCTCTTCTCTCAACTAACGCGATATCTGAAGTTGTCGAGTTGACTGAGCCTTCACCTCCGCCGATCTTGTCAGCGTCTCAGAGGGCGATAGCCCGTTGAGACGCTGACAAGTCGGCAGGAGGCGGAGGCACTCAGACTTCTTCGACTCCGCCGAGGGAGTCACCGGGGCGACGGGACAGGTCGATGCCGAAGTCCTCAGACGACCGGTAGTCGTCCTCGGAGTCTCGCAGCTCGACCTCGGTACCGTCGCTTGACAGCACCTCGACGTTGAGGCACAGCGACTTCATTTCCTTGACCAGCACCTTGAACGACTCCGGAATGCCAGGCTCAGGGATGTTCTCGCCCTTGACGATGGCCTCGTAGACCTTCACGCGGCCCGGAACGTCGTCGGACTTGATGGTCGAGCAGCTCCTGCAGGGCCCATGCCGCGCCGTACGCCTCGAGCGCCCAGACCTCCATCTCGCCGAACCGCTGTCCGCCGAACTGTGCCTTACCGCCCAGCGGCTGCTGGGTGATCATCGAGTACGGCCCAGTCGAACGAGCGTGGATCTTGTCGTCGACCAGGTGGTGCAGCTTCAGCATGTAGATGTAGCCGACGCCGACCGGCTCTGGGAACGGTTCGCCCGAGCGACCGTCGAAGAGGTGGGCCTTGCCATCGGCGTTCACCAGGCGCTGCCCGTCGCGGGTCGGCAAGCGTCTGGCCGAGCAGGCCGGTGATCTCCCTCCTCGGTGGCACCGTCGAAGACCGGGGTTGCCAGATGGGCCGGGCCCTCGCACATGGTCGAGGCCGACGCCACGCAGCCGGTTCGACCAGGCAGCCTTGACGACCGTCGATGATCCCAGCCCTGCTTGGCGACCCATCCGAGGTGAGTCTCCAGGACCTGACCGACGTTCATCCGGCTCGGCACACCCAGCGGGTTGAGCACGATATCGACCGGAGTCCCGTCCTCCAGGAACGGCATGTCCTCGATCGGCAAGATCTTGGAAATGACGCCCTTGTTGCCGTGGCGTCCGGCGAGCTTGTCGCCGTCCTGGATCTTGCGCTTCTGAGCGACGTAGACCCGCACCAGCTGATTGACACCGGGCGACAGCTCATCGTCGGCATCGCGGTCGAAGACGCGTACGCCAATGACAGTGCCCGACTCGCCGTGCGGCACCTTGAGCGAGGTGTCGCGGACCTCGCGCGCCTTCTCACCGAAGATCGCGCGCAGCAGCCGCTCCTCCGGGGTCAGCTCGGTCTCGCCCTTCGGGGTCACCTTGCCGACCAGGATGTCACCGGTCGAGACCTCGGCGCCGATGCGGATGATGCCGCGCTCGTCGAGGTCGGCGAGCATCTCCTCGCTGACATTGGGGATGTCGCGAGTGATCTCCTCTGCGCCCAGCTTGGTGTCGCGAGCGTCGACCTCATGCTCCTCGATGTGGATCGAGGTGAGCACGTCGTCTTGAACGAGCCGCTGGCTCAGGATGATCGCGTCCTCGTAGTTGTGGCCCTCCCACGGCATGAACGCGACCAGCAGGTTACGGCCCAGCGCCATCTCGGCGTGATCGGTGCAGGGCCCATCAGCCAGCGGCGTACCCTTCTCGATCCGCTGTCCCACGGTCACCGAGTGGGCGCTGGTTGATGCAGGTGCCCTGGTTCGAGCGACGGAACTTGCTCAGCCGATAGGTCTTGAACGTGTCGTCGTCCTGTGTCACGTCGATCAGGTCCGCGCTCACCGCGGTGACCACGCCGGCCTCGGTTGCGACCGTCACATCACCCGCATCCACCGCGCCGCGGTACTCCATGCCGGTGCCCACGAATGGGGCCTCGGAGCTGGATCAGCGGCACGGCCTGACGCTGCATGTTCGAGCCCATCAGGCGCGAGACGCGTCGTCGTGCTCCAGGAACGGAATCATCGCGGTCGCGACCGACACCATCTGGCGCGGTGACACGTCCATGTAGTGCGACCTCGTTCGGCCGGCGACGTAGTCGACCTCGCCGTGGCGCTTGCGGACCAGCACCCGATCCTCGGCGAACGTGCCCTTGTCGTCGAGCTTGGCGTTGGCCTGCGCGATGACGTACCGGTCCTCCTCGTCAGCGGTCAGGTAGTCGATCTGATCGGTGACGTGGCCCTTCTCGTACCTTGCGGTAGGGCGTCTCCGACGAACCCGAAGGCGTTCACCCGCGCGAACGAGGCGAGCGAGCCGATCAGGCCGATGTTCGGGCCTTCAGGAGTCTCGATCGGGCACATCCGGCCGTAGTGGGACGGATGGACGTCGCGGACCTCCATGCCGGCGCGATCCCGCGACAGGCCACCCGGGCCGAGCGCAGAAAGCCGCCGCTTGTGCGTCAGGCCGGCGAGCGGGTTGGTCTGGTCCATGAACTGGGACAGCTGCGAGGTGCCGAAGAACTCCTTCAGCGCCGCGACGACCGGCCGGATGTTGATCAAGGTCTGCGGCGTGATCGCCTCGACGTCCTGAGTCGTCATCCGATCGCGGACCACGCCGCTCCATGCGGCCGAGTCCGGTGCGCAGCTGGTTCTGGATCAGCTCGCCCGACCGTACGCAACCGGCGATTGCCGAAGTGGTCGATGTCGTCCTCTTCGACCAGCAGCTGGCCACGCGGAGAATCCAGCGTCTCCTTGCCCTCGTGCAGTGCGACGACGAAGCGGATAGCAGCGACGATGTCCTCGATGGTCAGCACCTGACTGATCGAACGGCAGCTCCAGACCGAGCTTCTTGTTGATCTTGTAACGACCAACCTTGGCCAGGTCGTAGCGCTTCGGGTTGAAGTAGTAGTTCTCCAGCAGCGCCTGGGCAGCCTCGCGGGTCGGCGGCTCGCCCGGACGCAGCTTGCGGTAGATGTCGCAGCAGCGCCTCGTCCTGGGTGGTGGTGTGGTCCTTCTCCAGGGTGAGCCGCATCGACTCGTACTCGCCGAACTGCTCGAGGATCTGCGCGTCGGTCCAGCCGAGCGCCTTGAGCAGCACGGTGACGTTCTGCTTGCGCTTGCGGTCGAGGCGGACGCCGACCATGTCGCGCTTGTCGATCTCGAACTCGAGCCACGCGCCGCGGCGACGGGATCATCTTGCAGGTGAAGATGTCCTTGTCCGAGGTCTTGTCCGGTGGTCTGCTCGAAGTAGACGCCCGGCGAGCGGACCAGCTGGGAGACGACGACCCGCTCGGTGCCGTTGATGACGAAAGTGCCCTTGTCGGTCATCAGCGGGAAGTCGCCCATGAAGACCGTCTGGCTCTTGATCTCGCCGGTCTCGTTGTTCATGAACTCGGCCGTGACGAACAGCGGCGCGGCGTAGGTGACGTCGCGCTCCTTGCACTCGTCGACCGTGTTCTTCGGCGGCTCGAACCGGTGGTCGCGGAACGAAAGCGACATGGTGCCGGAGAAGTCCTCGATGGGAGAGATCTCCTCAAAGATCTCCTCGAGTCCGGACTTGGTGTTGATGTCCGTACGGCCTTGGTCCAACGCGGTCTCGACGCGGTCGCGCCAGGCCTCGTTGCCGACAAGCCAGTCAAATGAATCAATCTGCAGATCGAGCAGATATGGAACTTCCATGGGTTCGGCGATCTTCGCGAACGAGATCCGGCCGGTAGGGGATACAACTTTGGTCTTCGAGGCTGTGCGCGAGGCGGCCAACTCCTGTGTCCTTCCGAGGGCTCGCAGTGGAGGAGCAAAGTGCTTCTACGCATGCTGAACGACCCGTGTCAAAGCGAAACGGGTCGGCAGATGGCGAGGGCAAACCCCAATATAGACGCTGGTACGCCCAAAGTCAAGAACCGGGCGCAGCACTAGCTAGAGCAGTCAAATCCTCGACTGCCTTGGCAGGAGATCATACCTCTTCGACAGCCGCGCGACAAGGGGCAATATCGCGGCTTTCAGATTCTGCCACTGCCCGAGCGGGCTCGACAATGGGCCGGACACTCCAGTCACCTGGACTCCAGCTCGCAACGACTCATCTGGCCTCTTCGGCCTGACCGGCCAGGACCTTCGACCCTCCCGGCACCGATCGGTAGGCTCCTCTGACTAGAGCTGTATCAATCCAGGACTGAAGCCAGGACGCGAGGAACGCGGTGACAGGGTCCTCGTGGCTATGCGAGCAAGATGGGCTCCACCCAGGAGATCGCCAGAGGCCATCGGTCAGGAGCTCGAGCGTTGTGGCATGCAGGTGGTTGTCGCACCGTGTGCCGACAGAGCGTCAGCCCCGATGGATTCGACGGTGTGATCATCGGCAGCGCGATCTAACACCCGGCGCTGGGTCAAGGCGGCTCAGGCGATTCCTCAAGCGTCACGCCCACAGACTGGGCCCGAGAGGAGCACCTGGCTGTTCCACAGCGGCCCGTGCGGCGAGGGAGCCCGGGAGGAGCAGGTGGAGACCCGAAGGCGATCGCGCGAGTGATCGTTCCACTCGGGCTGCCCGCACCCGTCACTTTTGGCGGCCGGCTTGACACCGAACATGCAACCGGTCGGCTGAGCAGATGGATGGGCGAGAAGGGACCGCTCTCCGGCGACTTTCGGGACTGGGAGCGATATCGTGGTTGGGCGTCTGACATTGCCCACCAGCTCGATCAGGCAACTGCAGAAAGGCAGCAGTGATGGCGGAGGAGAGATTCATCGACGATGAGCCGACGAGCGAGTTTCGAGCGATCACCCCGGCACGTTGCGAGGAGCTGCTGCAAAGCCAAAGCGTCGGCCGCATCGCATGGCAGGCCGCTGACGATCCGCAGATCCTGCCAGTCACCTACGCCCGGGCATTGAGGGAACGATCATCTTCAGGACCTCGCCGTACGGCGTGTTGTCTGAGCTGGTCCGGCCGACCGACGTCGCACTGGAGATCGATGAGCGCTGATCAGGACAGCCGGCGTGGATGGAGCGTGGTGGTGCAGGGCCGCGCCCAGGGGGTTGCCGAGCCCGATCAGCTCGTACGCATGTGGACAGTTGGCGGCGTCTGTTCCGTGGGCCGCCGGAGTGAGGAATGTCTTCATCCAGGTCACTCCGCGCCGCGTGACCGGTCGGGTGGTGGCTGCACGGTCCGGCTGAGCCTTGATATGCGGAAATCTCGGGCCCGACCAGCACTCTGTGATGATGATCACTGCCGAAACCGGTTGCGCGATGGGACTTTAGTCCCAATTTATTCTGGAACCGCCCAAACCCCTACCGGGTTAATCACGACAAGCGCACAATCTAGATGAGGGCGGGTGGAATCGAGGAGTCGATCATGCCAACATTTGGCGGTCACGTGTCTCCAGGCGAGCGCCTGCGCAGGCTATCGCCGCATGAATGCGAGGCCTGGCTCTGCAGCCATCACGAGGGGCAGGTTGGGATATCCAGTCTGGCCGCGGGCATCGCTCGGTCGTTGTCTCCTACGCCGTCGCCGGAGATCAGATCTTGGTGCGGCTGCCCGACTACAACGACATCGTGCACTATGCGCCTGGTGCTGAGGTCAGCCTCGACGTCGACGGTGGAACGCTCGCCGCCCATCGCGAAACAGTCGTGGTCGACTGGCACGGCCGCACTTGGCGGAGAGCGGCCAACGCCCGCTGATCGATCAGGCGGCATTTCGAAGAGGACTGGCCTGCCTGATGTCCGGACCTCAGTGATCTGCCTGCCTCTCAACGCCGTGGAAGGGTTCGAGCTCAGGGATCGATAGCCTCACTCGGACTTGTCCGCCCTCCCCGGGAAAGGGGTCGCGGACGACATGGACTCCACGCGATTTCGCGTCGTCCGCGACCACGTCTCTGACACTGCGTGATCACTGACAAGCCTCGCGGTTCAGCCATCTAGAGTCCATGATCATGACCGCACTCGGATGGACCTGCAGCGGACCTCACCACTCACAGGACGGACGGATCTTCATCGTCACCGGCGCCAACAGCGGCATCGGACTCCCACGACGCGGGCGCTCGCCGGCTGGTGCCCATCGTCGTGCTCGCCGTACGCGACGTGGCCAGGCGAGGCAGCTGCCTGGTCCATTTCCGGCGACTACGGGGTTCGCCGTCTTGATCGCCGATGTCGGCATCGATCCACGCTCGCGGACGCCTGGCAGGGCGAGGTCGACGTACTGATCAACAACGCCGGTGTCATGAGAACGCCCGAGAGGCGGCTACCGCTGACGGATTCGAGCTGCAAATTGGGACGAACCACCTCGGCCACTTCCTGCGCAATCTGCCGACCTTCCCCGTGTGACGAACCGAGTCGTGACCGTCGCCCGGCGCTCACCGCGGTGGCTCGATCTCTTGACGACCTCAACTGGCAACGCCGGCGCTATCAGCGCTGGGCGGCTTACCAGCAGTCGAACTGGCCAACCTGCTGTTTACGCTGGAGCTACAGCGGAGGCTGACTGGCCGGCCGGCTCGCCGATCCGTGCCCTGGCGGCGCATCCGGGCTACGCAGCCACCAATCCTCAATTCCGGACCGAGAGCTGGAGGATGAATGTACTAATCGCCACAAACCGGCTGTTCGCCCAGACAGACGAAGCCGGAGCACGGTCGACACTGTTCGCAGCCAGCCAGGATCTCCTCGGGCGCAAGCTACGTCGGTCCGGATGGATTCGGCGAGCATCGTGGTTATCCCACACTGGTCGGCCGCACCGCCGCTGCCTCTGATGTCGAGATGGCTAAGAGGCTCTGGATACCATCCGAAGAGCTCACGGGCGTGAGGTCCCACTCGCCCCAGCCCAATCCGCAGCTTCCGACAGACTAGCGCCCGGCGCCCCGGCCGCGGCCCGGGCCAAGAGGAATGTGAGGACCCGAGGAAACAAAATGCACGACTCAAACTGCCGAGCTCGGTGAGCAGGTTGCGGATACGGTCTGACCGGCCGTGGAAGCCGAGCCGACGGCAACCCCAACGATGGTACCACGGCCTGCTGTGGATACGTCGCGTTGCAGTGCTGCGCACCGACCAGCACAGAACCTGACGCCGCTCAGGCCGACGCCACCAGCTGGAAGCGACGGGCAGGCTACAATTAGCCCAACCGTCGCCGGTCAGGAGCAGTTACGCGTAATGCACGCGGAGCTTGTCGAACGTGCAAACTTTGCCCACGACAGCTCAGGGGCGCAGTTAACTGTAGGAGACCGCAGAGGCGCCAGCGGCATCAAGGGCCTCGCGCCTTGTCCGCGGCTTCTCCTTGTTGACCTTCTCCAGAACGGCCTTGGGAGCAGCCTCGACCAGATCCTGGCCTCCTTCAGACCAAGGCTGGTGAGCTGAGCGCACCTCCTTGATCACCTGGATCTTCTGTCGCCGGCTGCCTCGAGGATGACATCGACCTCGTCGCTGCCCGTCTCTTCCTCGACCGGATCGGCCTCGCCGCCGCCGGCGGCCGGCGCAGCGGCGGCAACGGCAACCGGGGCGGCCGCGGTCACGCCGAAAGTGGTCTCGAATTCCTTTGACGAACTCGCTGAGCTCGAGTCAAGGTCAGCTCCTTGAAGGCGTCAAGGAGCTCCGTAGTGCTGAGCTTCGCCATGATGGGCGTCCTTCCTAGTTGTCTTCCGCGGCGGGTGCTGCCAGTGGTTCTGCCGCGGGTGTGTGCCCGCTTCAGGTGCAGCTGACGCTGCGGGTGTGTGCCGCTTCGGCGGCGAGTTCTTCGTTGGTCGGCTCCGAGATCAGTCCTCGGCAGCCGGGTTCTCGTTCGTTGGCTCCGGGCCGGCTTCGTCAGCGAGCTCCTCGTTCGTCGGCTCGGGGTCGAGCTGGCGCGGGCCTCATTGGTCGGCTCCGAGGTCGTCGCTGGGCGCGCTGGCGAGGAGCGACGGATTCTCAGCAAGCTGCCTTCTTCCCAGGGCGGCAAACAGCCGAGCAGCCTGCGAGAGCGGCGCGGACGCCAGCGAAATGGCCTGCTGGAGGACGCCTTGCATGGCGCCAGCGACCTTAGCGAGCAGAACGTCGCGCGACTCGAGATCCGCCAGCTTCCTCTGACCTCGTCGGGGGTCATGAACTTGCCGTCCAGCACCCCGCCCTTGATCACGAGTTGCGGATTCGTCCGTGCGAATCGCGCAGACGTTCTGGCCACGATCGACGCGGATCGCCATCGATGAACGGCAATCGCCGTCGGCCCGACGAATGCTGCTCGATCCCGTCGACTCCGGCCTCACGAGCAGCGATTGTCGTCAGCGTGTTCTTCGAGACCGAATAGCTGGCGTCATCGTCCGGAAGAGAGCGGCGCAGATCCTTGAGTGCCTTCACCGAGGCCCGCGGTACTCAGTCAACACGACGCCGGCCGAGCTGGAGAATCTGATTGGCCAGCTCAGCGACGGCCGCTACCTTGTCCGACCTCGCCATGTGTTACCTCCACTTCGTCACACGCATCGTCCGAAGCGCTCCCGAAGGGCTGGCTCTGCCACTTGAGAAGAGGCCGTAGGAGATGAGGAAGCCCTTTGCGCAGGCGGCAAGGGCAATCGGGAAATCAGCTGTCTCCCGACACACTCGTAACTCACCTACGCGGGCCGACCCGTGTCTCTCGTACGGACACTTCGGGTCGAGCTGGAGCTCGACTCAACCAGCGGTCTTCGGCAGCCACCCACCGTACCGACCGCGCAAACCTGCCAGCCTCTTAAATCGCGCGGCTTCCGCTTTCTACGCAGCAGACGTGCTGCGTCCATACCGTGATCGTAATCGAAACCAATTTCCGCTGTCCATGAGTGATAAATGTCTCGATTTGATAACGCGTCGAAAGCTGCCGGCTTCGACCGCGTTTCGACACGATCAATCAGTTCCGCTCAATCGAAGGCGGTCCGTACGGGCTGGTGTTGCTCACAGGAGATCCACCGCATGGGGAGGATTCTGAGGGCTGCCAGCATCCTGATGGCCAGATCGCATTGGCTGCCACTGCCACGGTTGGCATGGTTTCCAGCGGGCTTCTTGCGACCTTCAAGTCAGCCCTGGCTGTCTACCTTCAAGACGGCTACGATTTCCGATCGGGGTAGCAATACGTA
>ERZ1370068.3097-contig-2218_pt1 | contig 70785 bp, 76 predicted proteins | sample MGYA00561227_ERZ1370068 | MGnify/ENA primary metagenome ERZ1370068 (study PRJEB38410, sample SAMEA6850437) | metagenome | study: Metagenomic assessment of the ecological functions of the soil: analysis of the soil microbiota associated with the...
TTACATGTATTAATGACCAACCGGCAACCAGGAGCTCATCGCCATCGTCAACGTGCGCGCGGGACTCAATCAGTACTCGAGCTGGCGCGCTCCGATCCTGGGCTGGGCGTTCAACCCGGCCGAGCTCGGCTTCCCGCCGTCGCTGATCAGCCAGCTGCCGAATCAGGTCTTTTCCGCGGCTGAACTCTCGCTGACGACGGCGAGCGCGCCGAGCGGCGCGCGGCACCGGTGGAACAGTCGAGTCCAGAATCTCGGACGCAACAGCCGCAACAGCGAGACGACCACCGGTCTTCAGCCTGCAGCCGAATTTCTCGCTGATCGAAGGGCACGCACGGCATCCGCGGCGGCCTCGACATGCGGCTGACGTGACGTACACGCGCGAGATCAACACCAACCTGTTCGTGCTTCTCGTTCGACCGGCCGGTTCACGCAGCGCGCTCTTCAACGCAGAACGGATGCGCTGAGCGGCAACGCCAGTCGCGTCGTTCCTGCTCGGCGCGCCCGCGGTCGGCGCGGATCGACAACAACTTCTACCCGACGTTCCGGTGGGAACTTCACAGCGCGCCGCTGGGTGCAGGACGACTGGAAGATCGACGAACCGGCTGACGCTGAATCTCGGCCTGCGCTGGGACCCCAACACGCCGGTGTTCGAACAAGACGAACCGCATGAACTACGGCTTCGACACGACCGACGCATCAACCCGGTGTCGTCGCCGCGAATCAACTCGATCGCCAGTCGTCCCGTGGTATCACGGTCCGCGGTGGCGCTGCGCGGTTCGCGGCCGTCAACGGCAACCCGAAATGCCCCGTCTCAGTGGGACAAGCAACAACCTCCAGCCGCGCGCCGGTTTCACCTACAGGCTGAACGAGCGACACGACCGTCGTCCGCGGCGGCTACGGGCTCTACTACGTCAACGTCGTCGGCACTTCGGCGTCAGAACGGCTTCGGCATCCAGACGCCGCTGATCACCTCGCTCGACGGCGATCGCACCGTCCACTTCCGCGTTCGCCAATCCGTTCTCGCAGGGCATCGCACCGGCGCCCGCGATCGGCGCAGGGGCCTGAGACGTTCCTCGACGCAGCGTCAGCTTCTCGAACACCGGACTTCCGTCAATCCCTACGTGCACCAGTTCTCGCTCGGCACGCAGCGCCAGCTGCCGTGGCGCACGACGGTCGAAGTCTCGTATGTGGGAGCCGCACGTCGCAGGAGCAGAACCGCTGGGGCGGCTTCAACGAGCCGCCGGTGCCGCTGCGCGATCGGTGCGATCCGACCAAGGGCGGCAACGTCGCGATCTGCAACGAACTGATCCCCAATCCGTTTTACCAGGTGCCTGGCTTCGAGGGGCACGTCGCGGTTCACCAGCCCGACGCTGTCGCGCTACGAGCTGAGCCGGCCGTTCCCGCAGTTCGGCAGCATCACGATGTTCGATCGGAACGACGGCCGACATCTGGGTACAACTCGGCGCAGTTTGTCGTCGAACAAACGTGTCTCCACCGGCCTGACGCTGTCCGGCAACTACACGCTGTCGAAGATGATCGAGGAGAACGGCGGCGGCAACGACATCGGCGGCAACAACAACAACGTCAACCCGGCTGGATCACCGAAGTGGACCGCGCTCGTCCAGGAAATCGGCGTTCGAGGCCGATCGGCGCCACCGCGTCACGATCTCCACGGCGTCTACCATCTCCCCTTCGGCCGCGAGCGGAAGTTCTGTCGTCGTCGAGTGCGCTCGTCAACGGGCTCGCCGGCGGATGGGAGGTGGCGGGGATGTGGCTGTTCAAACAGCGGCCGGCTGGGCTGCCGCAGAACGTCATCTACGTGAAGGACGCGGCGATCCAAAACGTGGACTCCAACCGCCGGTGATCCGTGCCGTGCAGAACTGTGTGGCGCAGATGAGCGACGCCGGCGTCGTGACCATGCTCGGCTACTCGGTTGCCGCCGGCTGCACCGAGCCGAACTTCATCATCAAGCCGAACTACAGCGGCGCGTCCGTGAACTTCCGCGACGACACTAACATCCGGCGGCCACCGTTCTATCAGTTCGACCTCGTAACTTCGCCAAGACCACGTGGTCGGACCGCCGCCATGCGGCTGCAGGTTCGCTTTTGAGCGGCCAACGTGCTCAATCAGACCAGGTACGACGAGCGGCAGTGACGAGAGCAACCTCGACCAACTCGCTGTTCGGCTCAGATCGACCGAACGGTGGCACGGCAGTCGAACTCCCGCGGCACGCGGCAACTGGGCCGTCGGTGCCGTTGTTCCGAGATCGCTGATCCTCCTCGTCGTCGCGCTCTCGCGCGCAGCCCCGCCGCCGCGTTGCACGAGAGCCCAGTTCGGGTCCGACCTCGCCCCGCCGATCCAACCGATGATCGGCGAGCGAGGTCCGGATCGGGCGTCGCCTGGGGTGGCTACGTCGCCGAAGTGCGCACGCGCAACCGCGCGCGCGTGCGCGACGGCGATTTCGACGCGCTCGCTACGACGCGCTGCAGTCGTCCGTGCATTCACTCAAGCGTCCATCGATCGAGCCGGCGGCGGCCGCGAAGTCGTTCGTCGAGACCGGCAACGTGATTCCGGGCGCCGTGCAGGATCGATCTGCAGCGCCTCTTGCGGCCGCGCTCGGGCGCGGCGGCGCCGCGGGACGCACGGCTCTCCTTACTTTCGCGACGCGTCGCCGAAGCGCGAGCGCGCGTGGGCCGGCATCAATGCCGCTGTCCCGTCTGCTCGCCGAGCACGCGCGCGCGACGCGTTCACTGCACGACAGCAGAATCTTGCGGCGGCCGCCGATGCCTACCAACGGCGCGGCCTGAGCACCGACACGTCGGTGGAAGCGGGCTTACCTCGCGTATCTGGGACTGGCGTCACTGCAATCGCGCTCGGATGCCCGAGCTGCGTGATCCAGGCGCGTGCTTCTGTCGTCGCGTCCATGGTCTGGGATCCGCGCGCCGCGCACCGGCGCCTGGTCGACGCCGGCGACCCACATGGAGCTGGCAGCGCGCTCGTTCCGATCGCCGAGCCTCCTCGCCACGGCAGCTCACGGCATTGGCCGATCGCGCGATTGCTGCGCGTCCCGCGCGCCTCGACATCAAACCCTGGCGTGACGGACTGGATCGAGCGATCGCGCGGGACTCGGCCGCGGCTGTGTCGCTCATCAGCAGCGTCGCCGAGCGCGACGGCGATGCGCTTCAGCACCACTGACCGCCGCGGAGCAAGCTTCATCGCCAGCGCCCGCACGCGGCGGGCGCTGCGGGCCGGGCAGCGCTGGCGGCAGGCGCGAGCTCGCGGCAGCCGCCCCCCGGACGTATCTGGACCACAAAGGGATCCAGATCGCGCCCCGGGGTCACCGACGTCTTCGCCAGGCCGCCACCGCGGACATCGTTGTCGAACGGCTGCGACTGAACGGTTCCGATCTCGCGGTGATCACCGGCGCGTGTTCCCGTATCTGTCCGATCGCGATCTGCACGCTTTGGCGATGCGCGAACATCGTCGGTGCATGCTCGCGCCTGGCTTGGCGCACTTGCCGCACAACGAACCGAGGCCGCTCCTCGGCGAGGCGATGCACGCGCTCGGTCTGCCGCTGATCCCGCTCACGCACTGCCGTGATTGCGAGCGTCGACGGCGCGACGTCACCGCTCTACGACTCGGTGTGGCTTCACCGCATCCGTAGAGTTCACGCTAACCGGTAGCGCAGCCGCTTCAGGGCTGCCGGCGCGTGCAGCGAGCCTAAAGGCCTGCGCCTACGAAGACGCCGCCGATTGACTACGACTGCGCGTCGTCGTCGCGGGTTGCGCGCATACCCCTCGGCGTCATATCCGCCGCGGTAATCGCGTTCATCGGGCCTGCCGGATCTTCGACTGCGCGACCACGCGGTCGCGGCGCAGGCCGACGAAGTCGTCGACGCTGCTTCCAGCCTTTGTCGGCGTGCCGCTCGAGAAAGCGCGCGAGCCCCTGATTGAGATCGCCTTGATCACGCTTGGGCCCGATCGCGTGATCGAGCATCGCCGCGGTGCAGATCTGCACCGTGCCGCAGCCGAGCACGAAGTAGTTCAGCGCGTGCTCGAACGTCGAGATGCCGCCGATGCCCGAGAAGCTCTTGATCGGGAAACGCCTGCGTCAGCTGCGACATCTTCGCCGAGCGACAGCGGCAGGATCGCCGGGCCGCCGAGACCGCCGGTCGAGACGAGGCCGTCGACCTGGACCTCGAATTCCAGCGTCTCGGGATCGATCAGCGGCAGCGACGTGAACGTGTTCGACGAGGAGATGGCGTCGGCGCCGCCGAGAAACGCGCCGCGCGCCTCGACGACGATGTCGGTGGTGGACGGCGTGAGCTTGGCCCAGACCGGCACGCTTCGCGACCTCCTTGACGACCTTGGTCGACGATCGACACGAGCTCCTGGTCCTTGCCGACGTTCGATCCCATGTCCTGTCGATCCATGTGCGGGCACGACAGGTTGAGCTCGAGCGCGTCGCAGCCCTGCGTCCTGACACGCGCTGCGCCAGCGTCCTGCCAGTGGCGCAGCTCGGTGTCGTTGCCGGAGCCGGCCATGATCGACGCGACCAGCACGCTGTTCGGGAAACGCCTGCTTGATCCGTCCGAGGCGCGGCACCCACCAGTCGAGCGTCTTGTCGGAGATGAGCTCCCAGTTCCACGACGAGTGCAGCGCGGCGCCGGGCCGCTTCTTCATCGACAGGCGCGCCGAGTCGGCGTCGGCGCGCAGGAACTTCGTCTTCGGCCCGGCGACGTTGACGACCGGATGCAGGCCGATCGTCTTCGTGACCACGCCGCCCCAGCCGGCGTCGAACGCGCGCAGGATGTTCGACTCCGGACTCGGTCGGCGGCGCCGACGACAGCAGGAACAGGTTCTGAAAGCGGAGGCCGGTGAAGACGGTTGAGAGATCCATATTGGTCCTTGGTCGTTAGTCTTTGGTCCTTAGTCGTTAGTCTTTGGTCCTTGGTCGTGCGATGGTGGCTTCAATGAGGCCGATACGGCTGATCCGTGGCGACGAAGACCTCGTTCGGATTGTCGAGGCCGAACGGCTGCAGATCGACGAGCAGATGATGGCGATTCGGAAGCGTCAGCGTGATCTCGTCGATGTCGGCGCAGGTCGCGAGCGCGGCCTGGCCCATCGCGTAGAGCGTGTGCTGGACTGAGAGGCTCGTGTGCGACGCGAAGGTTTCGATCGAGCGTCGCACCGGACGGGCGTCGCGGACCGCGAAGTCGGTCGCGCCGGGCCGATATCTCCACGCCGCGGTCATCGAGGTCGCCAGGAGGCGGTCGTCGGTGTCGGGCAGCGTGGTGTACTCGTCGCGCGGGAACCCGGAGAAGGCCGAGTCGGCGTCTTCAGCACGACCAGGTTCGTGACGCCCGACACGACCGACCACGCCCGCGCGTCGCGTGTGACCGTCGCGGTCCAGTCGCGCGCCGTTCGTCTGCACGAACGCGTGCGGGTGCGAGCCGTTCGTCCCGCGACTCGCGACCACGGATGCTCGACGAGGCGGACGAGGACCCGAGAGACGGAGGGCTTGGCGATGAAATGATCGGTCAGGCGCAGCGCGAACGATTCCACCTGATCGATCGGATCGCGCCGCGCCAGCGCAGACGGTGTTCTTCATCGTGTCGGTCGCCAGGCACGACGCGATTGTCGCCGTCGACGTAGACCGCGTCGAACGCACCTTCGAGCTGCACGTCGAGGGTCAGATCGACGATCGCGTGCGCATCGCCCGCCCGCCGCACCTTGACCAGGCCGGATGCGCGACTTGCCGTAGCGGTTCCAGGTCAGTTCAGCAGTCATCGGGCCCGCGTCATCCGATCTGCGGATCAACTCTCCACCACCGGAGGACACTGAGGACACAGAGTGACATCCTGACATGGTTGACCCTCCGCGTCCTCCGTCTCCTCTGTGGTGGGAGAACTTTCGTGAACGCACGAGCCATCTAGCGGAGTGTATCCACTGAAGTAGTACTAGTTACAACGAGCTTTCCACCGCGATTTTCGGGCCGCGACAACGGCGCGGCCCGGTAGTAAATCCGAGGAGACATACCACTAGCTCCCTCGGTAGGTGCTGTACCCTGAACGGGCTGAGCACCAGCGGCACTGATACTTCTCGCCGCGTCGCTGACGTTGAACGTGATCCGGGCTTCAGGGAAGAACGGCGTCGCGACCCCCTGCTTGCGATGATACGTCCCGATCTCGATGCGTGAGCCGATAGGTGCCGGGCACGATGGTGAAGCCGTCGGTCAGCGTGGCCAGCCGTCCGTTGGCGTCGGTGAGGCCGCGGCCGACCGGCATCCACTCGCTCTCCTGCCGAAGCTCGAGGATCACGCTGATGCCGGAGGCCGGCTTCCCGACGCCGAGATCTAACACGTGCGTCGTGATCATTTCTTACTCTGCGGCGGGGCCCCACCCCGCCGCCTGCCACCTGCGCCCTGGCGCTCGGCGCTGTCGACCAGCCCAGCGCTTTGGGGAGCGGCCAACAGTTTGGCCAGCCGAAGCTGCGTGATCTTGCGCTGCTCCTCGGCCGCGATGCGCAGTTCCTCGTCCGGACCGTTCGTCAGACGCTGTTCGAGCATCGCCAGCATCGCGTCGGCGGTCTGGCCGGTGGCGCTCACGATGAAAATGTAGCCGAAGCGCGCCTCGTAGTCGCGGTTCTTTGCCGCAAGCCGATTCCGCACCTCATCGGCGGCGTTGGCTGCACCCGCTTGCTCGGTCGCGGCCCACGACGAGGCGGGAGCGGTCGCCGATGCGCGGGTGCGCCGCGAACGCCTCGAGCCAGTCGGCGCGGGCGAGCGACGACCAGATCGCATCGCTCGCCTGCGTCATGCCTCGGCGGTCTCGAACGGCCGCGCCGCCACCATCTCGCGCAGCCACTGCGCTGATCCGCAGCAGCGCCGCAGCTCGCGCTCGGCGGTCGGCGTGTCGAGTGCGTTCAGATCCTCGAGTTGCATACGATCGGCGGCCCTGAAAGGGCCGCCCTGCGAGCGCATTCGTCCGTCGATTTCCGTCGCGCACCCGTCGGGCCGTCGCATCCGCCGCCCACTCGTGGGGCGGCCCTTTCAGGGCCGCCGTCTGCCGGCTCCGCGGTTGCCTTACCGCGGTCGCCCATACAGGCGCAGGCGGCCGACGCCGCCATCCGGGAAAATATTCAGCCGCACGTGCGTGACATCGTTGAGCGCGTGCACCTGATCCTCGAAGGTGTGCCGGGCGTGCGGCTCGCAGCGGCGTTTTCGCGACCAGTTCGCGCCAGCGCTCGCCGTCCACGCTCGCGTCGAGGCTGCACGCGCCGGGTGCGTTGCCTTTGAAATGCCGTGTGTCGACCTCGATCCGCCTCACCGTCCCCGCGGTGCCGAGGCGGACGATCGTCCAGTCATAGCCCGGCCCGCGCCGGCGCTTCGTTTCCCAGCCGTCGCCCATGTGCGTGGCGTCGCCGGGCATGATCAGGTTGTGCCGCGAGCCGAAGAACATGTCGCTGCACGCGACGCACGAGCCCGCCATGTTCGACGGCCGCGAGATCGACTTCACCACGGCGGCGGAGCGTTGTCCCAGTCGGCGACGACCTCGCCGTGCACGCGCAGCCGCGCGACGCCGCCGTCGGGGAAGATGTCGCAGCCGCAGATGCGTCGCCGGCGACGGCGCCGTCGATGGCGAACAGGTTGTGCGAGTCGCCGCTGCAGCGGCGAACGCGCGAGAATCTCGCGCCACGCGGCCGGCTCGTCGCGATCCGCTCGTCGCCACGCCCGTGTCGATCGCGCACGACTCGGGATAATTGCCTTGAAGAACGCCGTATCGACGTCGACGCCGCGCACCACGCCGCGAACGCCGAGGCGGACGATGCACCAGTCGTGGTCGCCGTCATCGCGGCGGCGGCGCGGTCTCCCAGCCGTCCATCCATTTGCCGCGCTCGGTGATTCGCCGTCCTTCCAGATCGCCGGGCCGGGCTTGATCAAATTCTCTTTCGGCGCGAAGAACTCGTCGTTTGCCGCGACCACCGCGGCGCCGAGTCCGCTCCGACGCCAGGTCGACGAGATCAAGGAACGTTTCTGTGGTCATTGGTCGTTGATTGGTCGTTGGTCATTGGTCGTTGGTCATTGGTCGTTGGTCATTGGTCGTTGGTCATTGGTCGTTGGTCACAGCAGGCGGCCGGCGCAGCCCCGCGATCAGGCGCTCGCCGTCCCACACGCGCTCGCCGCGAAGAAACGTCGTCCGCACGACGCCGCGCAGCGTGCGGCCGGCGCATGGCGTCAACGGGTGGCGCTGGTGCAGGCGTGACCCGGATCGACGATGAACTCCGCATCCGGATCCCAGATGACAAGATCCGCATCGTAGCCCGCGGCGATGCGTCCCTTCCGATCGGACAGACCGCAGAGCATCGCCGGCGCGGCGCTCATCCAGCGCGCCAGATCGCGCAAGACTCGTGGGGCCACCGTTTCGGGGTCGCCAGAGCTCGACGGCGGCCCTGAACGGGCCGCCCCACGAGTGCACATCGCAGCCAGCGACAACTCCAGCGATGCGATGCCGCCCCACGCGCGCATGAAGTCGCCGGGACACTTCATCGACGGCGGCGCCGGCGAGTGATCGGTCGCAACGAGATCGAGAACGTCGTGCTCCAACGCGGTCCACAGCGCGTCACGATGATGCGCTTCGCGGATCGGCGGCGCGCATTTGAATTCCGTGGCGCCGTCGCGAATCTCCTCCGCCGCGAAGGTCAGATAGTGCGGGCACGTCTCGGCCGTGATCGCGATGCCTTCGCCTTTCGCGTGCGCGATCTCCGCCGCCGCTTCCGCGCACGCGACGTGGACAATGTGGACGCGCGCGTCGAACTCGCGCGCCAGGCGGATCATCATCTGCACGGCTTCGCGCTCCGCCAGCGGCGGGCGGGAAGCGAGGTAGATTGCGTATTGCGGATTGAGGATTGCGGAATGCGGATTTATTGCAGATTGAAACGACAATGAATCCGCAGTCCGCAATCCGCACTCCGCAATGACGCGGGGCGACTCGGCGTGGACCAGCAGCGGCACGCCGCGTCGCGCCAGAATCGGCAGCGCCTGCCGCAGATCGGATTCGCCGACGTGAGGGAACTCGTCGACACCAGACGGCACCAGAAAACACTTGAAGCCGCGCACGCCGGCGTCGACGAGGGCGTCCAGGTCACCGGCGTTGCCAGGCACCACGCCGCCCCAGAACGCGACGTCGACGTGCACGTGGCCGCGCGCCGCGTCGCGCTTCGCGTCGAGCGCGGCCACCGTGGTCGTCGCCGGAATGCTGTTGAGCGGCATGTCGACGATCGTCGTCACGCCGCCGGCCGCCGCCGCACGCGTCGCGGTGTCGAACCCTTCCCACTCGGTGCGGCCCGGCTCGTTGACGTGCACGTGCGTGTCGACGATGCCCGGCGAGACGACCAGATCGCCGACGTCGATCGCTCGAATCGCCCGGCTGAAGCCTTCGCGCGACGGTCGTCGCGCGCACCGACGTGCGCGATGCGGCCGTGCTCGATGTGAATGGATGCCGGGGCGACACCCTCGGGGAGCACGACGCGTGGTGCTGCGCACTACCAGCGCTGAATCAACGCACCAAGGACACAAAGAACGATCTCGTATCTTTGTGTCCTTGGTGTCCTTTATGTTCCTTCAGCGCCGGACTCAGCTCCGTATCGCGCGTTTGAGAAACGACCCCGCGCCCGCACGCCCGACGAATTTGCCGTTCTCGATCACGAGGCGTCCGCGCGACAGCACCGTGTCGGTCGCGCCGGTCACCTGGCGTCCCTCGTACGGGTTGTAGTCGACGTTCATGTGCAGCGTCTTCGCGGACAGCGTGATCGTCCGGTTCGGATCGAACACGACGATGTCCGCGTCGGAGCCGGGCGCGATCGTGCCCTTGCGCGGGAACAGACCGAAGATCTTCGCCGGCGACGTCGACGTCAGCTCGACGAAGCGGTTCAGCGAGATTCGCCCGTCGCGCACGCCGCCGTCGTAGACCAGGCTCATGCGCGTCTCGATGCCGGGCGCGCCGTTGGGAATCTTCGAGAAGTCGTTCCGCGCCGAGCTCCTTCTGCTCCTTCATGCAGAACGGGCAGTGGTCGGTCGAGATCGCACTGCAGGTCGTTGAACGCGAGGCCGCGCCACAGCCGATCCTGCGTTCGCCTTGTCGCGCAGCGGCGGGCTCATCACGTACTTGGCGCCGTCGAAGCCGGGCTCTTCGTAGTTGTCGTACGACAGGAACAGATACTGCGGACAGGTTTCGGCGAAGCGCGGGCAGCCCGCGGTCGCGCGCTTCGGTGACCATCTCGAGCGCCTCGGCCGCCGAGAGATGGACGATGTAGATCGGCACGTCGGCGATTTCGGCCAGCGCGATCGCGCGATGCGTCGCCTCGGCTTCGGCGCGCGCCGGCCGCGTCAGCGCGTGATACTTCGGCGCCGTCTTCCCTCGGCGAGCGCGCGCTGCACCAGGACGTCGATCACGCCGCCGTTCTCGGCGTGCATGCAGATCGTGCCGCCGTTCTTCCCGGTCCGCAGCAGCGCCTTGAAGATGCTGCGCATCGTCGAGCATGAAGACGCCGGGATAGGCCATGAACAGCTTGAACGACGTGATGCCCTGCCGGACCAGCGCGTCCATCTCGCCTTCCACCTGATCGTTCAGCTCGGTGATGATCATGTGGAAGCCGTAGTCGATGACGGCCTTGCCCTCGGCCTTCTTCGCCCACGTCTCCCATCGCGTGGTGCAGCGTCTGTCCGCGATACTGAATCGCGAAGTCGACGATCGACGTCGTGCCGCCGAACGCGGCGGCGGTCGTGCCGGTCTCGAAGTCGTCGGCCGACGTCGTGCCGCCGAACGGCATGTCGAGGTGCGTGTGCACGTCGATGCCGCCGGGCAGCACGTAGCTTGCCGGCCGCATCGATCGTCTTGTCGGCCTGCAACGTCGATCGCGGTGCCGATCAACGCGATCTTCTCGTCTTCGATCAGCACATCACCCGGTACTGATCGACTGCGGTGACGATCGTGCCGCCTTTGATTAATGTCCGCATAGTTAGAACCAGCGCGAGATCGTCACCTTCTTGTCGGTATAGAAGTCGAAGGCGTCGCGGCCGTGGGCCTTCAGATCGCCGAAGAAGCTGTCCTTCGCGCCGCCGAACGGGAAGTAGGCCATCGGCGCCGCGACACCGATGTTGACGCCGACCATCGAAGCGGTCGCGTGCTTCGCGAACTCGCGCGCCGCCTTGCCGCTGCGCGTGAAAATCGACGTCGCGTTGGCGTTCGGATGCGACTGCATCAAGCGCGATCGCGTCGTCGAGCGTCTTGACCGGGCAGATCGACGCCACCGGCCCGAAGATCTCCTCGTGGCCGATCGCCATCTTCGGCGACACGTCGTCGAACACGGTCGGGCCGACGAAGTAGCCGTTCGGCCGATCGGACACGCGCGTCTGGCGGCCGTCGACGAGCAGCGTGGCGCCCTCGGAGACGCCCTTCTCGATGTAGCCCAGCACGCTTCTCGCGATGCCGCGCGCTGATCACCGGCCCCATCGTCACGCCCGGCTGAACGCCGTCGCCGACCTTCAGCGCCTTCGCCGCTTCCACCATGCGATCGCGCGCCTCGGCGTGCGCCTCGCCAATCGGCACGAGCATGCTGCCGGCGAGGCACCGCTCGCCGGCGCAGCCGTAGAACGATTCGCTGATCACGCCGATCGATCGTTCGAGGTCGGCGTCCGGCATCACGACCACGAAGTTTTTCGCGCCGCCGAGCGCCTGCACGCGCTTGCCGGCGTGCGTGCCGCGCTGGTAGACGTGCTTCGCGACCGGCGTGGATCCGACGAACGACACCGCGCGAATGCCCGGGTGATCGCAGATGGCGTTCACGACCTCGCTGCCGCCGTTGACGAGGTTGACCACGCCCGGCGGCAGATCGGCCTTCTGCAGGAACTCCATCATCCGGCGCTGCGACAGCGGCACCTGCTCCGACGGCTTCAGCACGAAGGTGTTGCCGGTCACGATCGCAAACGGCAGGAACCACATCGGCACCATCGCCGGGAAATTGAACGGTGCGATCGCGGCGGCGACGCCGAGCGGCTGGCGGACAACGTGGCAGTCGATGCCGGACGAGATATCTTCGAGGGCGAAGCCCTGCATCAGCGACGGCGCCCCGGCCGCGACCTCGATGCACTCGATGCCACGCCGCACGCTGCCGCGCGCCTCGTCGAGCGTCTTGCCGTGCTCGGTCGTGACAATGCGCGCCATCTCGTCGAAGTGCTGCTCCATGAGCTGCTTCACTTTGTAGAGGACCTGGGCGCGGGTGTTCACCGGCGTGTCGCGCCATGCGGGAAACGCCTTCGTCGCCGCCTGACCGCCGCGTCCACGTCAGCAGCGCTCGACAGCGGCGTGCGGCCGATCACTTCCCCGACCGCGGGATTGTGGACGTCGAAGAATTCGGAGGTCCGGGCTTCACCCATCGACCGCCGATGAAATTGTCGAGCGTTTCAACGTCAAGGGCGGTGGAAGCTGGCGATGACATGGCGTGTCCCCTCCGTGCGTGCCTGGAAAGAGAATCATTATAGGAGGGCGGCGGGAGCCTTCGCGCTACGTCGATCCGCTCAACAGCACGGGCGTGCTTCCTTGGTCCAGCCTTCTTCCCACGTGGGCCGCGCCGACCGGCGCGCGCCGGTGCGCAGCCGCGCGAGCAGCGACGGCTCGCCCGGGTAGCTCTCGAACAGATCGAACAGCAGATCGGACAGCTGGCGTGCGGTCGAGAACAGCAGCCCGTTGTCGCCGTGCCTGACCCGTTCGGCGAGTGCACGCGCCGTAGTCGAGGCGCGCACACCGGCACGCCGGCGCCGAACAGATCCGCGACCTTCATCGGGATGTCGAGTCCGGACGAGGAACGATGCAGGCACAGACCGAGATCGGCGGAGCCGACGATGCGCGGGTAGTCCTCGGGCTCGAGCCATCGCGTACGCAGCTGGACGCGCCGCGCCGGCAGGCCGGCGAACCGCCGCTCGAACTCCGCGCGCCGCTGACCGTCGCCGGTGACGAGCATGACCAGATCTGCGAAGCGCCGGTCGCCGGACTCGCCCGCTTCCCAGCCGCGGATGCGTTCCTCGATGAAGCGGACGGCATCGATGACGACGTCGAAGTCTTCGTCAGCCGTCCAGCTCGTCGGGCAGACGATGAAGCCGACCGGCCCGGCGCCGCGCACGCCGAGCCGGGCGAACAGCGCCTGCCGCACGCGCTCGCGTTCGACGTGCTCGATCGGCGACGAACACCGCCGCGCGGCCGATCGTAGAGCACGCTCACGCCCTTGACGCCGAATCGATCGTGGAGAAATTCGGCGAAGCCGCGCGGACACGCACAAGTGCGCGTCGGCGGCGCCGTCCGAACGTCGCTCCATCCACCGCGCGAGCCGGACCGCCGGATGCCACCGTCCGAGCCGCAGCGTCAGCAGCGTGTAGCCGAGGTTGTGCCAGTCGACGACGAGGCGCGCCCGCCTGAGGCGCGCAGACGCCCAGCGCGACGGCCAGGCGTCGGCATCGACGGCGGATTCTGCACCAGGACGAGGTCGGGGCGCGTGAATCTTCAGCAGCGTGCGCCACAGGCCGGTAAGCGACGACTTCGCGCCGTCCACGAGTCGCGTAGGAGCGCATAGAGAGTGATCGACGCGCCGGCCCGGCGGCGCATCGCGTCGGCTCGGCGATGCGATGCACGGCTGATCCGCGGCTCGGCCCGTAATCAGACGAGGCAGCGCCGCGCCTTCGTAGCCGATGAGATCGACCGCGGTGTCATTCGCGGCGAGCGCATGAGCGTGGCACTCGCATCCGGGGACTTTTCCCGAGATCTCCGACGACAACGACGGCGGCGCGCATCTGTGAATGGTGTATTGCGATTGAGGAATGCGGATTGCGGATCAATCGTAGATTGAAACGCAATCAATCCACAATACCGCAATCCCCACCTCCAATAAACCCGCGATCCTCAATCCTCAATCCGCAAGAACTGGGCGAGCAGGTTCGCGGCGACCTGTCGGCGGCATCTCAGCCGTGGATCGGATGTCGTCGATCGGCGACAGCTCGTCGACCAGCGTGCGCTGCGCGGTTCGATCGACTCGCCGCGTGCGAGCGCGGCCTCGGTGCCGGCGCGCACGGATGACCGTCGGCGCGACGCTGCCCAGCGCCAGGCGGGGCGCGATCGCCTCGCCGGCGGCCCGAGGCGCGACGCCGGCCATGACGATCTTCGAAATCGCCTGCGCCGCGCGCGTGCCGACCTTCCGGAACCACTGCCGTCCGCGGACCGCGGGATCTCGAAGGCGACGATCAGCTCGTCGGCGCGGCGGACCGTCTGCCGGTATCCGGTGTAGAAGTCGCTGAACGGCACGCGGCGCGCGCCGTCCACGCTCTGCAGCATCGACCACCGCGCATCGGCCACGGCCAGCACCGGCAGCGTATCGCCGGCCGGCGACGTTGGCCGACGTTGCCGCCAATCGTCCCGCGGTTCTGAATCTGCACGCGCGCCGATCTCGCGGCGCTGCCGCGACCAGCATCGGCAGACGCTTCCGGACGTGCTTCGAGCGAATCAGATCGCGCGTAGGTCGCCAGCGCGCCGATCGTCAGGCACGTCACGGCGCACGCTCGATCCCACGCAGCGCATCCAGTCCCCAGAGGTTCGAGAAAGCGTGTCTCCTGCAGCGTCCCGAAGTTGAGCGCGAGACGTAGAGGTCCGTGCAACCCGGCGCAGCGGCGTCAACGGCCCCCTCGTCGCGCAGCATCTTCAACGCGTCGGCCAGCGACTGCGGCTCGCAGCAAGTGGATCGATTCGCAGATGGATCCAGGCATCAGGCACTTGCGCGGTGAATGGATCGATAGATCGGCCGAGTAGCCGGTGCAGCGGCAGAGATTCCCGGCGACCGACCTGCATCTGGTCGCAGCGACGGCTTTTTGCCCGAGGCGCGACGGCCGCCATGATCATCCCCGGGTGCAGATGCCGCACTGCGCGCCGCCGTGCTCGACGAACGCGCGCTGCAGCGGATGACGTCCACCGAGCCCTCGATCGTCGTGACGCGCGCGCCGTCGACGTGCGCGACCGGCACGAGGCACGAGTTCACCGGCGCGCCGTCGACGAGCACGGTGCACGCGCCGCACTCACCTTCGCCGCATCCTTCCTTCGTCCCCGTCAGAGCGGCAGTCCTCGCGCAGCACATCGAGCAGCCGCTTCAGAGGATGCACCTCGAGGCGCGTGGCGCCGGCCGTTCAGCGTCAGTCGCACGGTCATGAAACCAACCGCGGAGCTCGCCGAGCTCGCGGAGCTTTTTTCGACGATGCTCCGCGTGGACTGCTGAGCAACGGAGGCGTTCATGATCCTTTCCGCCGTCGCCGGAATCTCGCGCAGAGATCGAACCCGGCGTGCCGGAGCGCGTTGATGACCGCCGGTGCCGGCCCGTCGATCGGCATCTCGCCGACGCCCTTCGCGCCGAACGGTCCGTGCTGGGTACAGGATTCTCCAGCATGACCACGTCCATCGCCGGCGAGTCGAGCGTCGTCGGGATGATGTAGTTGGTGAGCGACGCGTTGGCCATGCGGCCGTCGCGCATCACCACCTCCTCGAGCAGCGCGTAGCCGAGGCCCTGCGCGCTGCCGCCTTCGATCTGCCCGGCCGCCAGCATCGGGTGAATCGCCTTGCCGATCTCGTGCACCGTCGTGAACGACGAGCGGCCGCGCCTGCCACGTGTCGCGGATCGACCTCGAGCTCCACGACGTCGCACGCCCAGCCGTAGCTGCCGTACGCGTCGCCCCGGTAGCTGGTGTCGTCCCACGCCATCTCGGTCGGCCGCTCGTACTCCTTCGTGATGACGAGCGGCCCGTGCCTGCGCAGGTACTCGCGCGGCGTCAGCCGCCCGAGCCGCGCGCGCATCTCCTCGGCGCAGCGCTGCAGGATGCGGCCGACGATCATGCACGTCCGCGACGCGACCGTCGGTCCGCTGTCGGGGACCACGCCGGTGTCCGCCGCGTTGACCTCGATCGCGTCGTACGGCAGCCCGAGCGTGTCGGCGACGATCTGCGCGTGCATCGTCCGCGTGCCCTGGCCGATCTCGGTGCTCGCCGACCAGGATCCGCGACGCCGCGCTCGGTGAGCGCGAGCGACGCCTTCGACGCCAGCTTCACCTCGCCGCCGCCGGTGAAGCCCGAACCGTGGAAGAACAGCGACAGGCCGATGCCGCGCATGCGGCGCTCGGCTGAGCGCCGCGCAGCGCGCGCCGCCTGCGCTTGAAGTCGGTCCGCTTCACCGCCTCGCGCAGCACCTGCAGCGCGCTCGCAGTCGCTGCCGAGCCGCTGACCGGTGGCGGTCGTGTCGCCCGGGCGCAGCGCGTTGATCTCACGCACGCCGCACCGGATCGAGGCCGAGCCGCTCGGCGATGCGATCCATGTGCACTTCGGCGGCGAACTGCGTCTGCGGCGCGCCGAAGCCGCGGAACGCGCCGTTGGGCGGCGTGTTGGTCATCGTCGCGCGGCCGCGGATGCGGACGTGATCGCAGCGATACGGACCGCTCGCGTGAATGACGCCGCGCGACAGGACGACGGCGCTGAGCGTCGCGTAGGCGCCGCCGTCGAACACCGCGTCGATGTCGATCGCCGTCAGCCGGCCGTCGCGCGTCACGCCGGTCCGGTGCCGGACGATCGCCGGATGCCGCTTGGTCGTCGCGAGCATGTCCTCGACGCGGTCGTAGATCAGCTTCACCGGCCGCCGCGACTTCAGCGCGAGCGAGCGCCGCGTGCCCGGCGATCATCGACGGATACTCTTCCTTGCCGCCGAAGCCGCCGCCGGTCTCGGTCTGGACGACGCGGACCTTGTCGTCGGGCAGACCGAGCAGCACCGTCAGCGCGCGATGCACGTAGTACGGACACTGCATCGACCCGTAGACGGTGATGCCGCCGATTCGACTCCGGCACGCGCGATCACGCCGTTCGGCCTCGATGTAGAGCTGCTCCTGGTGCCCGATCGCGGTACTCGCCCTCGACGACGACATCGGCGGCGGCGAAGCCTGGTCGTCGATGCGCCCTTTCTCGATGCGAGATCGTCTTGAACGTGATCGGCGACGCCTCGGGATCGTAGTTCGGCGTGGTCTCGCGATAGTCGATCTCGCACCTCGCGCCGCCAGCAGCGCATCGCGATCCTCGTGCGCGAGCAGCAGGATCGGCTCGGCGACGTGACGGATCGTCTGCTCGGCGAGGCACGGCTGATCGTCGTCGATCAGCGCGACGATGTTGCGGCCGGGAATATCACGATGAGTCGACGACCGTGAAGCCGTCTGGTGATCGAAGCTGATAACGAACATCGACGATGTCGCCGGCACGGAATCGTCGAGCGGATGGTGCGGGCGTGAAGAAGATTGGGGAAACGTGAGGTCGTCGATGTAGCGCGCCGCGCCGGTGACCTTCTCGGCGCCTTCCTTCCGCAGGACGTTGCGTCCGGCAGCGGCACGCGGCATTCGTGCAGCGATTATGCCGTCTTTCTCAGACCTCCGCTCAATGATGCCGATCACGCGCGACCTCTTCCGCGTTGAGACCGCGGCCGCGCGTCATCTTCGTGAGGTTCGACGAGCGCGCTTTCAGGTGTCGATGGTCGCGCCGTCCATGATACGCGTCGACAATCGCCGGATGGATGTAGCACTTCCGGCACACCGCCTTCGTGTTGCCGAGACGCTTGGCGACGGATTCGATCGGCGCGTGGCGATCTTCCGCTTCGCATCCGTGTTCGAGGTGAACGCCGCGACGTCGGCGAGCGCTTTCGCGGCGAGCACCGTGCCGGTCCAGGTCCGGAAGTCCTTGGCGGTGAAATCCTCGCCGCTGATTTCGCGCAGGTACGCGTTGACGTCGGCCGAATCGATCACCTGGCGCGCCCCGTCGTCGTCCACGTACTGAAACAGCTCGTAGCCGGGAAGCTCGCGGCAGGTCTTGATGATGCGTCGCGAGGCGCGCATCGCGGAGATCGACGGCGTGCTCGATGCCGCTCTTGCCGCGGAACTCGAAGCGCACGGTCGTGCCCGCGAACCTTCGCGTGATGATCGCGCATCGTCGTCAGGCCGATGGACCCGTTCTCGCGCGCGCATTCCTCGTTGCCGACCCGAATCAGCGTCTTCTCGAGCAGCTGAACGACGGCGGCGAGCACCTTCTCACGCGGGCAGACCGCTCTTCCGGACGTCGGCGGCAGCGCGCACGCGAATGCGCGGCAGCGCCTCGCGCGAAGGCGATCAGGCGTCCGTATTTCGACCTCGTCGCGCACCTCGCGCCAGCGCGGATGATACCGATACTGCTTGCGGCCGCGCGCGTCGCGGCCAGTCGCCTGCAAATGTCCGCGAGCGATCGGGACAGATCCAGACGTCGGTCCACGCCGGCGGGATGACCGAGCGCCTTGATGCGCTGAAGCTCGGCACGATCGCTGACCGTCCGGCCGTGCATACGACATAGCGGAACCGTTTCAGCGAGCCGATGCGGCGCATGCCGGGCGTACGTTCGTCGTTTACGTACCGCAGGCCGGCGATCTTCGCCGACTCCGGCGGCGGCAACGGTTTCCTGATTCGTACGAGCGCGCGAATGCGGCCGGTTTGCCGCGCCGATCGTTGTTCGGCGGTGCGCAACTGGCGCCAAGCGCTCGGTAACACCCGTTTCATCCGCCCGTGGTTCAGCATGAGAACGTTGCCGTGCTCTAAACGCGCACGTCGCAACACAGGCTCTTCACACGGGTCGTGTTCTGCGTCGGCGCTCGGTGCTCGCAGTTCTGAAACGCCGAAGCCGTCCTTCACGCCAGGCGCTTCGCGCACGAGCTCGGTGACTCTGGCCTTCTCGGCGGCGGTCTGCACTTCGCCTTTCACGGTCACGACACCGTTGACAACGTCGAAGCCAAAATGGATGCTGGCCTGAGCGCGGCTACAATGAGGGCAATGACACGCGACCGCGCGGCGGCGCGAACCCGCTCGATGACCGTTCGGCGCTTCTCATCGTCGGCCGAGGCGGACCGGCACGACGCTGAGTTCTGGCGTCTCATGCCGGAAGCGGAGCGTGTACTCCAGGCCTGGCGCCTTAGTCTGGAAGTCTGGCAACTGCGCGGCTGCTCTCCTGATGAACCCCGACTTTGTCGATCTGTTGCGCGCGTTCGTCGCCGCTGATGTTCGTTTCCTGATCGTCGGCGCGTACGCACTCGCGCTTCACGGACGTCCGCGTGCGACCGGCGACCTGGACATCTGGGTGGACGCCACACCCGAGAACGCGCAACGCGTCATGCGTGCGCTGGCGGCGTTTGGCGCGCCGCTCGCCGACATTCGCGTCGACGATTTCGCGCGCGAAGGGGTGACGTATCAGATCGGCGTGCCGCCAGGTCGCATCGACATTCTCACCGAGCTGACCGGACTGACATTCGCTGAGGCGTGGCCGGAACGGTTGCGGCGTCCGTTCGGCGAGATCGAGGTCGACTTCATCGGCCACGCGGCTTTCGTTCGAAACAAGCGCGCCACGGGCCGACCCCAGGATCTCGTCGATATCGAAGGGCTCGAGTGATCGTCACGACCGCCACGGCTTCTCGCTCGTAATCAGCCGCACCCGCCGCTGAAACGTCAGGTACGCCCACGCCCACTCGCTCATCACCGCGATCCGGTTGCGGAAGCCGATCAGCCAGAAGATGTGCAGGAACAGCCAGAACAGCCACGCGAAGACGCCGGAGATCTTCAGGCCGAACACGTCGCCGACCGCGGCGCCGCGGCCGATCGTGGCCAGGATGCCGTAGTCGCGATAGTGAAACGGCTCGAGCGGCTTCCCCTCGATCGCGCGCACGATGTTGCGCGCCGCATGCGCGCCCTGCTGCATCGCCACCTGCGCGACGCCGGGCAGCGGCCTGCCGTTGTCGACGAACGCGCACGAGATCGCCGACGACGAAGATGTGCGGATAACCGGGAACCGCGAGCGTCGGCTCGGTGGCGACGCGGCCGGCGCGATCGAGCGGCACGCCCAGCGACTTCGCGAGCGGTGAGGCCGCGACGCCGGCGGCCCACAGAATCGTGTGCGCGGCGATGTGGACCTGGTCGGGATCCTTCCCGACGGTCACGCCCTGCTCGTCCACGTTGGTCACGATGGCGTTGGTACGCACGTCGACGCCGAGCCGCTCGAGCGAGCGGCGCGCCGCCACGCGCAGCGGCTCGGGAAACGTCCCGAGCACGTGCGGACCGCCTTCGAGCAGGATGATGCGCGCCGACTCCGGCTGAATGCGGCGGAAGTCGGATCGCAGCGACTGCCGCGCGATCTCCGCGAGCGCGCCCGCCATCTCCACGCCGGTCGGTCCGGCGCCGATGATGACGAACGTCAGCAGCCGCCGCTGCTGGTCCGCATCAGATGCGCGCTCCGCCGCCTCGAAGGCCATCAGGATCCGCTGCCGGATCCCGAGCGCGTCGTCGAGCGTTTTCAGGCCGGGCGCGTTCTTCGCCCACTCGTCGCGGCCGAAGTACGAATGCGTCGCCCCGCTCGCGAGGATGAGGTAGTCGAACGCGATCGGCTCGTCGTGGTCGACGATGAGGCGATGCCGCGTCGGGTCGATCGCCTGCACGTCGGCGAGCAGGACCTCGACGTTTTCCTGATGCCGGAGGATCCACCGGATCGGCGACGCCACGTCAGCCGGCGACAGCGAGGCGGTCGCGACCTGATACAGCAGCGGTTGAAACAGATGGTAGTTGTGCCGATCGAGCAGCGTGACTTTCAGCGGCGCGCCCTGCGAACGCCCGCGCCAGCGAACAACCCCGCCGAATCCGCCACCGACAATCACGACGCGCGCCCTGGACGTTCCGCCACTACCTTAAGGAGACCACAAAGATCGGGCGGTGCCAACCAACCCGTGATGCTGCCGTCGTCCGCGCGCAACGGCACGGTTACACCGTGTGGCTAGTATCGCGGCGCCGTTCAGTTCGTCACTCTGTGAGAGGCATCCAATGAAAACCACCGATGAATCCGACCGATCGCCGGACGTTCCTGAAGCTGATCGGATCGCCGGCGCTGGCCGCGGCGGTGCCGCTCGATCTCAGCAAGGCGCTCGCGATCCCGGCGCACAACCGCACTGGCAGCATCGCGGACGTCGAGCACATCGTCTTTCTGATGCAGGAGAATCGTTCGTTCGATCACTACTTCGGCACGATGCGCGGCGTCCGCGGCTTCGCCGATCCGCGCGCGGTGAAGCTGCCGTCAGGCAAACCGGTCTGGCATCAGCCCGACGGCAGCGGTCACCTCCTGCCGTTCCGCCCCGACGTGAAGGATCTCGGCCAGACCTTCCTGCCGGACCCGCCGCACGGTTGGAACGACACGCACGCCGCCTGGAACGGCGGCCAGCTACGATCAGCTGGGTGCCGAACAAAGGCGTGACGACGATGACGTATCACACGCGGAAGGATCTGCCCTATCAGTACGCGCTCGCGGATGCCTTCACGATCTGCGACAACTATCACTGCTCGCTGATGGGCCCGACCGATCCGAATCGCTATCACATGTGGACCGGCTGGGTCGGCAACGACGGCACGGACGGCGGCCCGGTGATCACCAACGCCGAAGCTCGGCTACGACTGGTCGACCTATCCGGAGCGGCTCGAGCGGGCCGGAATTTCGTGGAAGGTCTATCAGGACATCGGCGTCGGCCTCGACGCGGCCGGATTCTGGGGCTGGACCGACGACCCTACATCGGCAACTACGGCGACAACTCGCTTCTCTACTTCCACCAGTATCAGTTCGCGATGCCGGGAACGCCGCTCGCCGATCGGCGCGAAGACCGGCACCAACATCCTGGCGCAGAATCGCGGAGCCGGATCGGCTGTTGGACGTCTTCCGCGACGACGTCCGGAACGGCCGGCTGCCGCAGGTGTCGTGGATCGTCGCGCCCGAGGCGTACTGCGAGCATCCAAACTGGGAGCCCGACTTCGGCACCTGGTACGTCTCGCAGGTCGTCGACATCCTCGCGTCGAATCCCGACGTGTGGAGCAAGATGGCCCTGTTCATCACCTACGACGAGGAGGGCGGGTTCTTCGATCACCTCGTGCCGCCGACGCCGCCGCAGTCGCGCGCGCAGGGACTGTCGACGGTGGCGACGACCAACGAGATCTTTCCCGGCGACGCCAGCCACCCCAGCGGTCCGTACGGTCTCGGCATGCGCGTGCCGATGCTGATCGTCTCGCCGTGGACGCGAGGCGGCTGGGTCAACTCGCAGGCGTTCGATCACACGTCGCTGATCCGCTTCCTCGAGGCGCGATTCGCCCACCATCGCCCCGATCTGATCGAAACCAACATCACGCCGTGGCGGCGTGCCGTCGCCGGCGACCTCACCACCGCGTTCGACTTCAAGACGCCGAACGCGTCGCGCCGGATCGTGCCTGCCCGACACCGACGCGTTCAAGCCCGACGACCTCGTTCGACACGACGACGAAGTCCCGGTGCCGCCGGCGCACGAGGCGCTGCCGCGTCAGGAACACGGCGTGCGCCCGCACGGGCGCTGCCGTACGCGCTCCATGCGAACGGCCAGTTGAACGAAGACGCGGGCGCGTTTCTGATCGAGTTCCGGAACGTCGGACGGGCGGCGGGCGTCTTCCAGGTCCGATCGGGCGACGCCGCCGACGCGCCACGGACCTACACCGTCGAACCGCACAAGCACGTGAGCGACGCATGGAGCGTTCGATCGATCGGACGCTCGGCGTACGACTTGTCGGTGCACGGGCCGAACGGGTTCTTCCGCGGATTCAAAGGGCGATCTGTCCGGGCGCCGTCGCGCGAACGTCGACGTGCGCGTCATCTACGACGGAGAGGATCTGGCCATCGCGCTCGAAGTCGGCGAACCGCGGCTCGCGCGACGCGAAGGTCAGCATCGCCAACGCCTGTACGTCCAGGCGCACCGACTTCGATCTGTCGGCCACGGCGAGGTGGAAGCGAGGCGGTGGTCGTTGAAGAAGACGTCGGGCTGGGCATCGACCTGACCGTCAGCGTCGACGGCGATCCGCAGTTCGAGCACCGCTTTGCCGGTCACGTCGAGAACGGCGAGGACAGCATCAGCGATCCGTTGATGGGCGGCCTCGTCTAACGCAGGCGACCCGTCTGAGGTTCGTGGCGTCCGCCTTCAGGCGGGCCTCCGAAGTCCTGCAAGATCGGCGAGCGCCCGAGGTTGAAGCGGTCGTCCAAAGCGGCCGCTCCAGCGTCCAACCTGCATGAAGCGCGCAGCACTCCTGCGGCGTTCGCCACCATCGCCGCGCTTGGGACTCGAGCACAATCAACCAGTCTGTCCGGCGCGTCGTCGCCGACTCAACCGGTGACCCGGTTGCGAACGCGCGCGTGACGCTGGCGGCGGCCGCAGTGACCAGCCACTCTCGGGACGCCGGTTGCTCCCGACGGATGCGTACGGGACGATTTGCAGATTGACCGGGCGGCAGGCGGCCAACGCATCGTCGCCAGCAAGTCCGGCTATGCTCGAAGCGACCCGACGCCGGCGGCGGCGGGCCAGCGCGATCGAGATTCGCTTGCGTCGAGGCGCCATCGATCTCCGGCCGCGTCGTGGATCGAGCTCTGGCGATCCAGTTGCGGGAGCACGCGTCGCCGCGCACAGACACCATCCGTCACTCAGGAGAATGCTCCGCCCGTCGCCGTCGGGGAATCCGACGATCACGGCGAGTATCGCCTGCCGGCCTTCCTGCCGGACGCTTCATCGTCGTCGTGAACACGATGAGCACTGACGACGACGCCCGAAGATCGTCAGTGCGCGTCAGATCCTGATGAGCCGGCCTGCCAGTGCCAAAAACCTACTATCCCGGTGCGACTAACGGCTGCCGGCGCCGAGGCGTTCGACCTTCAATCCGGCGACGAGCAGCCCGACATCGATTTCGTCGTCTCCACGAACAGCCCGATGGGCAATCCGTTCGGCGTGATGATGCTGACGCCAAGTCCGTTGCAGCCGCCGCCGAGAGCGACGCCGGCGTCCGGGCGACCGGTGTCATCTTCGCGGTCACGTCATGAGCACCGACGGGCGGGGACTGTCGCGCGCCCAGGTCAGGCTGATGCAAGCTCGCTTCGGCGTCCGCGCCACGACCAGCGCGGACGCCGACGGCATGTTCGAATCTCACGGACCTGCCGCCTGGAACGTTCGGCGTCGTTGCCTCCAAGATGGGCTACTCGCCGGTCGGACGAGAAGACTCGCCGTTCGCGCTGATGCTGATTCGGGACCGACGTTCGATCTCGCCGAGGGCGAGACGCGCGAGAAAGCGGACGTGAAGCTGCGACGCTGGGGAACGCTCGAAGGGCGCGTGGTCGACGAACTGGGCGACCCGATTCAGGGCGCAGCCGTGCAGCTGCTGCACATCCGCTACGAGAACGGACGGCGTCGGCCTCTGTTCCTGCGGGCGGCGCGGCGCACGCCAGTGACGATCTCGGCCGCTATCGCATCCCTATGCGCTCCCACCGGGCCGATACGTCGTGAGCGCAACGGTCGGTGAACGCGGCCGACCTGCCCGGCTACGCGCGCTCGCATTGCTCCGGGCACGCCTGACTGCCGGCCAGGCGCAGTTCGTGCCGGTCGCCGTGTCGCAGGACGTGGTCGGCATCGACTCTCGATGTCTCGGACCGGAACGGCGCGCATCTCCGGGAGGATGATCGACGCCGCCGGGCGGCTACGACCGGTGGAACGGTTCAACTGCTGCCGAGCGCGCGGTCCGCGTCAGCGACGAGCGTACCGACCGGCGCGCGGATTCTGCCGGACGGTCAATCTGAGTTCGCAAACGTTCCGCCGGGTCAGTAATACGTGATCCAGACGTATCGCGGGCGTCAGGGTGGCTGGATCGAGGGCGAATTCGCGTCGATCGCCCGTCACCGTCAACGGCACGGACATCAAGAATCTGATCGTCCAGGCGTCGGCCGGGTCTTCCATCACGGGGCGCATCACCTTCGACACGTTCAACGGATCGAAGACGCCGGCGCGTTCGACAATTGAGTTGTCGCCAATCCCGATCGATTTCGGATCTCTCGCCGCAGAACAATCTGGCAGTCGCCGAGATCCACGACGACTGGAGCTTCGACATCGAAGGCGTCAACGGCCCGCGCCGGCTGCAGCTGACGCGCGTGCCGAAGGGATGGACGCTCGAAGAGATCCTGGTTCACCGGCTCGACGCCACCGATCGTCCGCTGCCGCTCGGGCGGCCGGATCAGTCGTTGACCGATGTCGAAGTCGTGCCGACGGATCGGATGACGGAGTTGAGCGGCACGATCGCCGACGATCGCGCGACGCCGGCAGCGGGCGCGAACCTGATCGTGTTCCCGACAAACGGGATCGCTGGTATCCGGCCTCGCGGTTCCTGCGCACGATCTCCTCGGGCATCGACGGCACGTTCACGCTCACGGGGGCTGCCGATGGGCGCCTACTACGCTGCCGCGGTGGCGCAGCTGCCGCAAGATGGGGCGCGAGGCGTGGCCGGATCCCGCATTCCTCGAATCGCTCGTACCGCGCGCATCGACCGTGACGCTCAGCGACGCGGCAGAAGGTGTCGCTCAATCTGGCGACTGCCGGCCCGGTAATCCCGGCCAATCTCGATTGGATCGCCTCGGCGCGGCGGGTGATGGTATCTTCGATTCCATGCCCACTCACGCCGAACCGTCACTCGGTGGACCCGTGTCGGTTGTCGAAACCGCGTGTCCGCTCGATTGTCCCGACGCCTGCAGCCTGGCGGTCACGGTCCAGCACGGCAAGCTGGTCCAGATCGACGGCTCGCACAAGAACCCGGTCACCGACGGCTACATCTGCGCGAAGGTCCGCAAGTTCGGCGAGCGCGTCTACGGTCCGGATCGGCTGCTCTATCCCGCCGTCCGCAAGGGTCGCAAAGGCGACGGGCAAGTTCAAGCGCGTCACGTGGGACGAAGCGCTCGAGCTGATCGTCGATCGATTCGAGCAGGCGAAGCGCGAGCACCGGCGGCGAGTCGATCCTCCCGTACTCGTACGGCGGATCGAACGGACTCCTGACGCAGGACAACCTCGACGCGACGCTGTGGCGGCGCTTCGGCACGTCGCGGCTCGCGCGCACGGTCTGCGCCGCGCCGACCGGCGCGGCGAACATGGCGCTCTACGGCAAGATGGCGTCGGTCACCTATCAGGACTATCCCGAGGCGCAGCTGATCATCCTGTGGGGCGTGAACCCGTCGGCGTCGGGCATTCACCTGATCCCTATCGTCCGTGAGGCGCAGAAGCGCGGCGCGAAGCTGGTGGTCATCGATCCGCGATCGACGCAGCTGCGCGCGGTCGGCGGATCTGCATCTCGCCGTCAGACCGGGCACCGACGTCGCCGTCGCGCTCGCGATCCACCGCCATCTGTTCGACGAACGGCTACGCGGACGAGGCGTTCCTGCGCGAGCACACGACGCGGCGCCGACGAACTGCGCGAGCGCGCCGAACCGTGGACGCTTCGAGCGCGCGGCCGACGTCGCCGGCGTCGACGCCGCGGCGCTCGAGCAGGTCGCCGAGCTGTACGCGACCAGCTCGCCGGCGCTCGATTCGCTGCGGCTGGGGCCTCGAGCGCAACCGCAACGGCGGCAACGCGGCGATGGCGGTGCTGGCGCTGCCCGCGGTCGGCGGCAAGTTCGGCGTGCGCGGCGGCGGCTACTCGATGAGCAACTCGGCGTCGTGGAACATCGACCGGCCGTGGATCGGCGCGCCGGAGCCCGACACGCGCATCGTCAACATGAATCACCTCGGCCGCGCGCTGACCGAGTACGACGATCCGCCGGTCAACGTGCTGTTCGTCTACAACTGCAATCCGGCGGCGACGGTGCCCGATCAGCAGCCGCATCCTGCGCGGCCTCGCAGCGCGAGGATCTGTTCACGGTCGTCTTCGAACAGGTGATGACCGACACGGCGCTCTACGCCGACGTCGTCCTGCCGAGCGACGACGTTCCTCGAGGGCTACGATTTCGCCAAGGCGCTACGGGCCGATCCACCTCGATCTCGGACGGCCGGTGATCGACGCCGTCGGCGAAGCGCGCTCGAACGCCGACGTGTTCGGCGAGCTGTGCGCGCGGCTCGGCCTGCTCGAGCGAGGACGAGCCGAGCGGCGAGCTCGACTTGATGGTTCGACGTGCTCGATCAGCTGCCCGGACCGATCGGCGCCGACCTGCGCGCCGGCGAGCTGCCGGTGCCGCCATTCGGCGCCGACGCCGATTCAGTTCGTCGACGTCTTTCCGAACACGCCCGACCGGAAGGTCGACCTCTTCTCCGCGGCGCTCGACGCGCAGCGCGCCGATCGGCCTCTACCGCTTCCAGCCGGATCCCGCGACCGAGCAGCTACCCGCTGGCGCTCATCTCGCCGGCGAGCGAGCGCACGATCAGCTCGACGCTCGGCGAGCTGCCGCGCTCCGACGTCAAGCTGCTGATGCATCCCGACGATGCGCGGCGCGCGGGTTGGCGGACGGGGATCTCGTGCGGATCTTCAACGACCTCGGCGAGGTGCACTGCCCGCTGACGGTCGCTGCCGACGATCCGCCGCGGCACCGTCAGCCTGCCCAAGGGATCTGGCGCCGCAGCACGCGCAACAACACCACCGGCACGGCGCTCGTGCCCGACGCGCTCACCGATCTCGGCGGCGGCGCGCGTGCTTCAACGATGCGCGGGTGCAGGTGAGCGTCACTCGCCACGGCCTGAGCACGAAGCACACGAAACCATGAACCAGACACGAAACGCACGAACAGACAGTTAGTGGTTATTTCGTGGTTTCGTGGTTTCGTGTCGGTTTCGTGGTTCTGCCGCGTCAGTAGCTGAAGAAGAACAGCAGATCGACGCCGCTGCCCTGCGCGCGCTGGAACAGGTTCTGCTGCGTGCTCGATGCCCTGCAGCACGTTGGTCCGCAGCCGCAGCCACTTCGTCAGCTCATGCTCGAGGACGAAGTTCGTGCTGGCTCTGGTCGCCGATGCCCTGCTCGCACCTTCACGTAGAGGTTCTGGCCGACCTGCTGGCCGATCGTGAGCGTCGCTGCGCGCCCGCCATCTCCGGCGCCGTGCTGATCTCGAACGTGTCGACGCCGAGCGCGTCGCCGATCGACTGCGCGAGCCCGCTCGGCCAGCCGCGCCGGTCGCCAGCGCCTGCGCGCGCTGCGCGAGCGAGATCTGCTGCCCTTCGCCGAGCTGAGTTGATCGGCTGGTTGAAGACGATCAGCGACGAGGATGTCGGCCTCGCTCGAGCGGCGGCGTGCTGGTCAGGACGATCTCCGGCTGCGTCATCGTGCCGCGGACGTTGACGCGGGCCGTCACCGCCTGAATCACGCCGCTCGGTGCGGATGTCGAGCAGCCGGATTCAGCTCGTCGGCTCGCCGTCGAAGCGGACCGTGCCGTCGCGGAGGATCGTCGAACCGCCGGCCCTGGAAATCGTAGTTGCCGCGGATCGGTGTTGACGCTGCCGTACGAGCCGCAGCTGATCGTACGGCGACCTTGTTCGCCCACAGATCGCCGCCGAGCGTGATGTTCAGCGCGCCGAGGCCGATCGGCGAGCCCGGCGCCTGCAGATCGTCTCGCCTTGACGACGAGATCGTTCGGCACCGTCAGCGTGCACGTCCATCTGCAGCGCGTCGAACGCACTGGGTGCCGCTGCTTGACCCTGTCGCGCGGCAGCCTCGTCGGCGGTCAGGTGCATCTCGGTCTGCTCGGTCGCGTACGCGGACTCGCCGAACCGCGCGAGGATCGGATCGAGATTCACGACGCCGGTCGACACGCCGAGGTCGCCCTCGACGCGCGGCGCCGTGAGCTCGCCGGCGATGCGCAGGTCGCTGTTGACCCGCACGTTGCCCATCTTGTTGTCGATGACCTTGAAGTCGTCGGACTTGATGGCGATGCTGACGCCGCCGAGCTCGCAGCTCGTGGACGGCCAGATCGCCGGTGATCGGTCAGCGGCTTCTGGTGATTGTCGAGGACGACGCAGCTGATCGATGTGGACCTTGTCGGCCTGCAGGTCGATCTGTCGCGTCGAGGTTGGTGTAGTTCACGCCGGTCGGCTCGACCGTGAACGCGCCGTTCTGAATCGTGACGACGCCGTTGGGATGCGGATCGTCGGCCGCGCCGGTCACGTCGACCTTGGCCTGCAGCGTGCCGGTCACCTTGGTGAGCTCGGTGGTGAATCCCTGCACCAGGCCGAGATCGATCGGGCTGCTGTCGACGTGCAGGTCGAACTGATCCTCCTTCGGTCCGAGGCGCCCGGTGCGTGTTCGCGCGCGTTGGTCCCTGAGCTGAACGCGGCCACCGGCACGTAGCCCTTCGCCGTCGATCCAGGTCGTCGGGTTCTGCTGCAGCCGGGCGTCGACGTCGATGCCCTTGCCGCCGTAGTTCACCGTGCCGCCGAAGGTGTCGTAGCTTGAACTGCGCGGAAGCCGCCCTTGCTCGACCTTGAAGTCGGCCTTCACCTGCAGCGCGTCCTTCGTGCCGCTGATGGTGCTCGTCGTGTTGAGCCGTCCGGTCAGCTGCGGCTGCGCGCAGCAGCAAGCGCGTCGACGGTCGCGACATCGACGTTGTTGAGCCGTCACGTGCAACGCATCGCCGGGACGACCGAATGCGCCGTCGGCGGCGATCTGCCTGATCGCCGTTCGACGAGCTTCAGGTTCTCGACGGTGACCGCAACGACCCGCGTCGCTTCGCGTAGTTGATCGTCGCTTCGGTGCCCGGCGCGGTCTGCCAGCGCACGCCCTGCGACGTCAGACCGAGGTTGCTGCAGGTGGATTTCCTGGTGATCCGGGATGCAGCAGGACCGAACCCGCGGCGGTCAGCGAGCGCTGCGGCTGCTTCGCCGTCGCGTCGAACTCGATCTGCTGCTGCTGATAGGTCGGTCTTCGCGTCGAGCTCGTTGATGTTCTGTCCGCCGACGCGTGACGAAGGTCGCGTGCGTCGTCGCGGTGACACGCGCGTTCTCCGCGTCGAGGTTCGGCACCGTCGCCGTGAAGTCGGTCGAGAGCGGTCAGCGCGCCGTTGCCGCTGTACTGACGCCGTCGGCCGGTGAGGTTGCCGGCCGCCTGCAGCTCGCGCTTGTTGCCGGTCACGGTCGCGTCGATCTTGCCGATGCCGACGATCGGCTGATTCGACCAGCTTGCCGATCGCCTCGAGGCTCGGGCTGTCGGCGTGCACCTCGAGGTTCGACTGCCCGGTCTCGTTCAACGCGATCGATGCCGCTCGCGTTCACGTTGACGTCGCGCCCGACGACTTCGAGCGTGCGGATGTCGCCGGTCGAATCGTGATAGGTCGGCGTCGACCTTCGCGCGCGGTGATCGCCAGACCGCCGACGGTCGACGGGTCGAGCGTCGCATTCGCGTCGCGCCTGCACGCGTGTCCGGCCGTCACGCCGCTCGAGACGCCGGCGATGGTCGCGTCGACGTCGAGCGTGCCGCCGACGGCCGTGCCTTTCAGCGTCGGGGCCGATCCGCGATGACGCGCGGGATCGAATCCGCTGAATGCGCCGTTCGCCTTGACGTGTGCAGTGTCGCTGCGCCATCGCGGCGTCGAACGTCAGCGTCGGAATCGCTGCCGCCGAGAATTGACGTGTCGGTCAGCGTGCCGTTCGCCGTGACGTCCATCGTTTCCGGCGTCGTGCCGCGCCCTTTCGCGACGACGTGACCGTTGATCGTGCTCTTGTAGCGATCGACCGCGAGCGCCGGCGACGTTGAACTCGTTGCCGATGCGCTGCAGATCGAGGTTCGAGACGGTCGCATCTGCCGAATAGCGAATGTCCGCGACATCGCGCGGGGTCGGCCCCGCGCGCGGGTCGACGAGAAGTCGACCGTGCTGCCCTCCGCGATTTGCGCGCCGGCGACCGCCGACGTGTCGAAGCGCAGGTCGCCGTGCACGTCCGCGGGTCCGCCCGGTGTGACGCTGCCGGCGGCGTGATGCCGCGGCGTTGACGTTGGTCTCAGCCGCCGGGACCTTCAACTCGCGTGGCAAGCGGCGGAGATCGACGTGCCGCGCCTGCCCGCGCAGATCGAAGGCGATCGGCTGGGCCGTCGCGTCGCTGCCGAAGTCGGGCAGCATCACGCGTCCCGGCCGCGGTCGCGCTCGCGCCGTACGCACCGGCGCGCGCGTCGAGCGCCGACGCGCCGTCCGTCGATCTTCGCCTCCGCGTTCGACCGGGCCCGACCGCGTAGCCGGCCGCGGCCAGATGCTGCGAATCGGACCTCGAGCGTGCCGCGCAGCGTGTTGAGGTTCGGAGAACGGCGCGCTCGCGGACGTCCAATTTCGTGTCGGCCGTGATGTCGCTCTTCTGCGCCGGGTTGTCGAGAATCGGCGGCGAGATCCAGGTGTCGTGACCGACAGGTCTGCCCGACCGCCGACTGTCCAGGCGTCAGCGAGGTCGGCCGTCGAGCTTGCCGCCACGCTTCGCCCGCCGACGATCGGACGTTCATCTCGATGCCGAGCCGATCGAGCGGACCGTCGGCCTTCACCTCGAACGCCGGCTGGAGCTTGATGCCGGCGAGCGCCGGCACGAGGCGCGCGATCTCCGGCAGCGACAGCTTGTCCGACGACTGATCTGCAGGTTGAAGACCGGCTTGTCGAGATAGTGCTGCACGGCGCCGTCGACCGACAGCGACGACTCGGCGGTCCGCAGCGCCAGCTTCTCGACGAACACGGTGTCGTCCTTCACGGCGACGCCGCCGGACAGCGCGTTGAGCGCGAGCGCCGGTTCGGATCCGCGGAACGACACGTGCGTGATCTCGATCGAGTAGCGGACCGGCTCGTAGCTGAACGACGAGCTTGGCGTCGAGATGATCGAAGCGCTTCGGCACCGTCGACGCCCGACGTGCCGACCGGTCCGATCGATCGACCATCGAGCCGTCGGTGATGTCGATCGCGTCAATCGGGATCGGTCGTGTCCGGCCCTGGCGATCGGCTTCCTGTCTCCTGCTTCTTGACCAGACGGCTGAGCGACCAGGTGTCGCCTTCGCGCCGCAGGTAGATCACCGGCTTGATCGAGGCGGATGTTGTCGACCGACAGCCCGCTGCGTGATCAGCGTTGAAGCACGTTGTAGTCGAGGCCGAGATCCTTGACCGCGACCACCTGGCTGCCGTCCATCGACACGCCGATGTTCTCCATCTCGATGCCGAAGAACAGGTTGCCGCCGAGCCGCTCGATCGACAGCGTGCCGTTCAGATAGCTGTTGCGCCTGCGCGCACGATGTAGCCGCGCAGCCAGTTCTTGAACCACGCCGTCTGCGACACGATGACCGCGGCCGCCGCCGCGCCGATGACGAGCGTCAGGACGAGGACGAGCGCGTGAACCAGACGCCTGACGATGCCGCATAGGAACCCTTAGTGGCGTGTCCTTTCGAAATAAAGCGGACCGTTCCGTTGAACGGTCCCGAGATCGCCGTTCGAGGCTTGATGCAGTGCCTTCACCTTCTGTTGATACGGTCCACTAGTACGCTTGTCCGATGCTGAAGTGAAGCCGCCAGCGGCGCGATTGCGGCTCGCCGTTGACGAGCAGCCCGGGAATCGGATTCAGCTGATAGCCGATGTCGAAGCGGATCGGTCCGACCGGCGTCTGGTAGCGCAGACCCGGCCCGACTGCATAGCGCAGATCGTTGAGCTTGATGGTCCACGACTCCGCCCACACGTTGCCGGCGTCGAGGAAGAACACCGCGCCCAGATTGCCGCGCAGACCCCGCGCGCACCTCCTCGCTGAACGCGAACATGCTGTCGCCGCCGAGCGGCAGACCCGTTCTCGCTGAGCGGGCTCACTTCGTAGCGTCCCCAGCCGCGAATGCTGCTGGCGCCGCCGAGAAAGTACTTCTTCGAGAACGGGACGTTGAGCTGATCGAGGCCGATCGGACGGATGTTGCCCATCTGCAGCCGGCTGGCGAGCACGATCGCTGTCGCTGAACGGCAGGTAGTGACGGGCGTCGGCCGACGAACCGCGTAGTAGTTGAACGTGCCCGGCAGGAATTGGCCCGCCTGCTCCTCGTGAAACGCCAGTTGATAGCCGCGATGCGCGTTGAGGAGGTTGTCGGCGGTGCGACCGCTGGAGGTCGAAGCCGAGCGCGTTCAGCGTGCCGTTCTGCGTCGCCGGTGCGTCGGATCGAGACCGAGCGCGATCAGCTCGTCACGCAGCGTCAGGTCGTTTAGCGCCGATTGCCGACGATCGAGCTGTTGTCGTGCTCGCTCGCGAACGACGCCGACCACGACGACCGCTCGTTCGCCCGGTGCGTCAGCGATCGCCTTCGCGCCGGTGACCGTGGACTCGTAGGCGGGCGTGAACGTCAGCCAGTGCTGCGCCTCGCCGCTCAGCGAGAAGTGCGGGCGGAAGAAGTACGGCTGGGTGAAGTCGAGCCGCACGCCGCGATCGAGCGTCGACCAGCGTCCGTGCGCGCCGGCCGATCGCGCGCCGCCGAGGAAGTTCAGATGGTGGTACTCGGCGTCGACGCGCCCCTTTTCTTCGGTCCCGTAGCCGACGCCAAAATTCACGCGCTGATGGTTGCCCTCCGCGACGGTGACCCGCACCGGCACCTGGTCGGGCTGCAGCTCGGTGTTCAGCGCCTCGATGTTGGCGAACTGAAACAGCTCCAGGCCGTAGAGGCGGCGCTGCGATTCCTGGATCACGCTGCGGCGATAGAGATCGCCGGGCTTGAACGTCAGCTCGCGACGAATCACGTTCGTCGCCGACGCTCTTGTTGCCGGCGATCTCGACCGAACCGACGTGCGCCAGCGTCGACGGTTCGGCGGTGAAGGTCAGACTTCGCATCCTTCTCCGCCCGGTCCGTCGTCTTCGTCGGTGGACACCTTCGCGTACGGGTAGCCATGGTCCTTCAGCTCGTTCACCGCCATCTCGTGCGTCGATGACGACGAGTTGGCGATCGCGCGGCGTCGCCGATCCTTGAGCGGTACCTTCTTCTTCATCGCGTCCAGGTGATCGGGCGGGATGACGTCGAACCCGACGAAATCGATCGCTGCGATCCTGACCGGCTGTCCTTCTTCGATGGTGACCGTGAGATCGACCTGATCCTGCTTGTCGTTCAGCTTCACGTCGAAGCCGGTGACGCGCGCGTCGGGGTAGCCGCGGTCGGAATAGAACGCCTTGATCCGCTTCAAGTCGGCGTCGAACCGCGAACGATCGAAGTAGCGCTTTCTTCCCCAGGGAATCCAGGAGCCCTCTTGGTGGCGAGCGCGTTCTTGAGCCGTCCCTCGTCGACGGCCTTGACACCCTGGAACTTGAGGCTGTGAACCTCGATGGTGCCTTCTTCTTTACAGGCCGTCGAACTGCCCACGACGAGGGCAAGAGAGAGAACGGAAATACAGAGACGCATGGCTGACCTCGAGCAGAACCATAATTGCATGCCAGCGTTGACGTCGGCCCGTGAGGGGCGGAGCGGGCGGGATTGGCAGGATCGGCGAGATGGGCAAGATAGAGAACGGGATTTCCGTCCGGCCTATCCTGCCCTTCCTGCCTGTCCAGCCTTTGCCTATTCGCGAGTAATCGTGGTGGGTCGAACGGCGGTGACCGCGAGCAGAACACCCAGGCCGACGACGATGAGCGCCGTGATCAGAGCCCAGATGCCGGAGATGCGGTGAAGGAGGCCGGCCTGCCACAGGGCAGAGGCCGGCACCAATCACCAGAACGAAGTAGCCGATCAGGTACAGGTGAATGAACCTGCATGCCGACTATCTCTGCAAGTTCACCACCAGAGCCGCGCGCCGGTTGAGGCGGCGCGTCTCTTCACGCGAGTTGTCGTACTTCGGCCGTTCCTCGCCGTAGCTGACCGTCGTCAAGCGGTTCGCCTGCACGCCGCGGCTGACCAGGTAGTCGCGCACCGCGTTCGCGCGCCGGTCGCCCAGCGCCAGGTTGTATTCCGCCGTGCCGATGTTGCAGGTGTGCCCTTCGATCTTCACCCGCAGCGTCGCGTCCTGCCGCAGCGCGTTGATCGCTTCGTCGAGCATCCGCGTCGCTTCCGGCCGCAGCGTGTAGCGGTCGAAGTCGAAGTGCACGTCCTCGAACGTGACCGCCGCGCCGGCGGCCGCGTCACCTGGATGTTCACCGTATCCGACGCCGTCTTGTTGTCGGTCGGACACGTCACCGTCACCGTGACCGGCACCGTCCCTTCCTGCTGCGGCGCCGTCCACAACGTCGAGCCGCTCCGCCGGCTGCGCCAGCGTCCCGCTCGGCGCCGACCAGCGATACGTCACCGCGCAGCCGATCGAATCCTGTTCGCCGTCGCCGTGACCGTCGAACGTGCTGGCCGACTTCCACCGTGCACGGATTGCACTCCGCCCGCACCGTCAGGGTGTGCACCGCGGCCGGGGCCGGCGTGGCGGGTGGCGGCGTCGGCGCGGGTGGCGGCGCCGGCGGCACATACGTGCGCACCCCCGGATGCCAGCCGATCCGGATCTGCCAGTCGTAGTAATCGCCGAGCGGGTCCTCGTGATTCTCGGAGAACGTCCGTGTTCACGCGCCGTCGACGGCACGTTCCAGCTGACGCCGACGCCGCCGAAGAACCCGTTCTTCGCCTGCGCCGTGATCCCGAACGTCGCGCGCGTGATGTTCTCCGTGTTCGACACCAGCGGCGCGAAGCTGTTGTCCACCGCCCGCAGCGTCGCCCCGGTAATCGTCGTCGTGTCGCCGGAGTTCACCAGGCCGTTCAACTCCGCGTTCACGCGCAGGAAATTGCGCGACGGAAACGCCAGGCCGCCGCCCCACCGGAACGCGCCGCCCGGGACCTCGAACCCGTCCGGCTGGCCGTGCCACTCGTAGCCGCCGTAGCCCGCGAGGTCGACCCGCTTCGACACTTCCTTGCTGATCACCAGATCCAGGATCGTGTCGAGCGCGCCGGTGCTGACGCCGACGTCCTCCTTGCCGGTCGGCAGCTTGAACATCGCGCGCACCGCGAGCGCGGCCGGCTTCTGGTGATATTCCGACCAGAAGTTGATCTTCGCGCCGACGTAGAAGTCGCCGATGTTGTCGCCCGTCCAGTATTGATTGACGCGCGGATAGCGATCCGACACGCCGCCAAACACCGAGTTGTTGACGATGAACAGCGGCCGCACATCGCGATCGATGCGCGTGTCGAACAGGAAGGATCCGAAGACCTCGGCGCGATCCTTGATGCCGAAGCCGAACGTGCCGGCGAAGTCGCCGACGTTCTGATACCCCTGCACCCAGTTGGTGCCGCGCCGATAGCCGCTAACGCTGAACTTCCCGTTCGGCAGGATTTCGGCGGTCGGCACATACCACAGCCCAGTGTCGCCGAAGAACGTCGTCGTCGCCGGTCGCGTGTCCAGCGGTCGTGGTCGATGAAGACGTAGTCTGGGTGGCGGTCGAACTCTGTCCCGTGGATGTCGCGGAAGACCCGTTCGACTGCGCGCTCGCGCTCGCCGCCACGGCGAGCGCCAGTGCCCAGGCCACGGCTACGCGTCTTGCCATTGTTGGTCGCCTCCAAAGCGTCGTCGTTCGCCGATCGAGCGGCTCTGACTCCTCATCGATGACAGGGTTTACTTGCCAGCGGTGAAACGATCGCCTGATGCGGCGACGTCCGTACCCATCACCGGATTCTGTCGCGTCGGCTCGGCCGAGGGCATCGATCAACCGGCCGCGTCCGCCGCGGCTCACCTGACCGCCCTTGCGCCCGGCGTTGCGCGCTTCGTCAGCGGTCCACTCGTGCGCGGTGCCTTCTACGTGCGCCGCGCGGCCGCCCTTGCTGGCGATCTCGACGCTGCTTCTCCGGGGACATCGACGCGAATCCTCGCCGTTCTTTCGTTCTCCAGTGTTCACCGACTGGCCTCCGTTTTCCAATGCGCGCGTTGTCAACGCGCGAGATGCTCGAACTACGTAGGGACCTTCTCGATCCGGCTGCGGTGGAGGATCCTCGACGCGCGGGGGCGCGGCTCGTCAAGAGGCGTCTCCGGCGCTTCATCAGTGTCTTTGTCCCGGTCTTGCTCGTTCGGATCCCCACCTGCCGCGGACGCGATCTCGCCTCGACACCGATTGAACGAATCCCCATCGCACCCCAGCGTTATCAAACTCTGTGCCCCACTGGCGCGGTTCGACCAGTTCGCTAACTTGCTGTGTTCAGATGTGGTTACGCCGATGTGGAGAAAGCGGCGAATTCTGGCGGTTGCAGCAGTTTGCTACAGAAGGGCTGGTCGTTAGTAGCGAATGACTGCAAAGCTCAAGTGGAACGACTGTCAGCTGTCAGTCAGCGCTCGGCTGGGTTCTTTATTTGGTCTGCTGCGGCACGTAGCCCGGCGGGAGCGCCGCGCCCTCGCCGAAGAAGAAGTCCTCCATGTGCTTGGCCACCAACTCCTGCGCCTTCCTTCTGCCACGGCATGAGGCGGTACTGTTGAGGATCATCTTCATCCGATCCTCCCAGAGCTTCCACGGCCTGCGCCGAAATGTTGTCGTAGATACGCTTGTGCCCAGCTCGCCCGGCCAGGGCGGCGAGTCGAGACCAGGCAGCTCTTTCTGAAACTTCTTGCACATCACCATGCGTCCGCTCTTGTTGCCGATCGACGGGCGCGGTGCGTGATGCGTGGGTCCGCAGGAGTCAGCCATGCTGCGGATTGTATCGTGTATTGCGCGGTACGCGAGCACGGGCAATTCGGGCGTCGATCGCGAACACCAGCCGCGCGTGCGCCTCGCGCAGCGCCGCGCTCCACGCCGCCGCGCTGGCCGCGCGCGCGAAGATGAATCCGAGATAGCTGGCGCCTTCAGGCAGCGGCACCAGCAGCTGATCCGGTTTCGCCGTGATCCGGACGTCGTCGATGCTGACGGCACCGCTCGCGCGCCGTCCGATGCCGGTCGACGCCGCGAAGACACCGCGCCGCGGAATCGGAATCATCATCACGCCGGCCGCGTCGCTCGCTCGACGATGGCGGCCCGGATCCTCGCCGAGCGCGTGGAGGAGCAGAAGATCCTCGAGCGTGACTGGAGTCTGGGATTCGGGATCGGGATTCGAAGGCACTACGAGTCCCAAATCCCAAGTCCCGAATCCCTCGCGGCGTTCCATCAAGCGCAGGACGCGCGCGCACAGGCCGCCGATCGGGCGCGCGGCCACCTCGAGCACGAACACGTCGCCGGTCCCTGCGTTGACGCGGCACTCGGCGTGGATCGGACCGTGGTGCAAGCCAATCGCCCGGATCGCGCCGGCGACGCCGCGCGACGATGGCGTCGCTGCGTCGCCGCCGGCGCCGCCGACGGCGTGACGTAGATGGTCTCCTCGAAGAACGGCCCGTCGAGCGGATCCGGCTTGTCGAAGATCGCCAGCACGTGAAGCGCCCCGTGATCGAGGATTCCCTCGACGCGCGTACTCCCGTCCCGGAATGAACGACTTCGATCAACACCGCATCGTGTGCGCGTCGTTGCGCTCGCTCCTCACGTCCGGCGATCGCAGCAGTGCCCGCAGGCGCTCGAACGCCGCTGCGAACGCGGTCGCATCGTCGGCGCGCATGACGCCGCGGCTGCCCGACAGCGCCACCGGCTTGACGACGCACGGAAACGTCAGCGGCATCCGGCTGACGGCCAGCGGTTCGTCGGCGATCGAGCAGCGCGAAGAAACGCCGGCACCGGGCAGACCGGCGTCGCGCAACCGGGCCCGCATGCATCTCCTTGTTGCGGGCGATCGCGGCGGCGTCCGGCGGATGGCCGGGCAGGCCGAGCGCCTGCAGCGACGCGCGCCGCGATGACCGTCGGCCGATCGCCGACCACGAGGACGCCGTCGAGCGGACGGACCCGTGCGCCGCCTCGAGGATCGACGCGACCGACCGTATCCTCGTCGTAGAAGCGGATCGGGATCGCCCCGATCGCGCCACGGGTCGTCGATCATCTCGCAGCGATCGGTCGCGAACACGAGCTCGACGCCGAGCCGCGCGGCGGCTTCGCCAAATGAGCGGGTCTGATAGCCCGTTGTCGTCGCCAACAAAAGAACGCGTGGCATTGCACCCTACGGCGAACGTCGCCTTGTTTATAACCAGAGCCACCTGCTCTGGATTGGGCTCGGCTCAACAGTACCAAGGCTCGTTGAGGAACGGCACCGTGGCGCGATCGCGCGCCGGCTTCGTCGAGCGCCGCGGCAATGCCTGGCGCGCTGGTGCGCGAGCGCACTGATCGCGTCGAACGGTCGTGCGGCGATCGGCGGTCAGCCTGGCGCCGACGAGCGCGGCCACGGCGGCGTGCAGTTCGTCGACGCGGGGATCGGGATGCGTCCAGCGATAGCGTCAGCGTCGCCGGATCGAAGGCGCCGACGTGGCGCCGCATCTCGTCGAGCACCAGCAGCCGCGATCCCTCCGGAATCAGCAGCCGGATGGCGAGCTGAATCGGCGCCACGTGGTCGACGAGATCGAGTGTCCTCGATCGTGTCGAGCAGATCGCAGTAGCGCTCGAGCGTGAGCCACGGATGAAACGCGACGAAGGTCGGCATCAGCGTCACGCCCGCGCGCGCGGCACGCCGCGACCGCCTCGACGAAATCGGCGCGCGTGTGCCCTTTGTCGAGCAGCGCCAGCACGCGATCGTCCAGCGATTCGACGGCGCTCGTGACGAACGCGCAGCCGGTCGCGCGCAAGCCGCGGCAGGAGATCGCGATGCGCGAGCAGGTGCTCCACCTTGATCGTGACGTCGTAGGTGACCGCCGGATGTGCGGCATGCAGCGCGGCGACGATGCGCATCGCGTGCGTCGGGCCGTTGAAGAAATCCGGATCGCCGAAGCGTGATGTGCTCGCGCGCCGGCGGCGACCTGCGCGCCGATATCGGCCAGCACGACGTCGGGCTGCACGATGCGGAACTGGCCGTTGTAGACCGGCACGATCGGACAGTGCCGGCACAGGTGCTTGCAGCCGCGGCTCGCCTCGGTGTAGCCGACCAGACGTCGCGGTGCCGTCGGGAGCTGCAGCGACGCATAACGCGACAACGGCGGCAGCCCGGTGCGATCGGGGACGAGGAAATTGATGCGCGGCAGCGACGCTGGCAGCCCTGAAGCGGCTGCGCTACCGACGTCACGGCACGATCCATTTCAACGTCGGCGGTAGCGCAGGCCTTCAGGCCTGCCCACTCGGTCAACTCCTGCTCGAACTCACCGCCGAAGATCGCGTCGACGCCGATCGACCGCAGCCACTCGGCGTTGAGCGGTGCGTACAGCCCGTACGCGCACGATCGCGCAGACGGGGTTGATGCGGCGCGCCGTCGGCGATCACCGGCGCCGCGAGCCGCGTCGCCGTGTGCATCGGCAGATGAAAGCCGATCAGATCCGCCGTCGACAATATCGCCGCGTCGCAGCTTCTCCTTCGCGGCATCGACTGAGGTCGACGTCCCACCCGGCGGCGCGCAGCCACGCCGCCGGCGACGCCAGTCCGAACGGCTGGCGGCCCATGTCATAGGTGCTGATCAGAAGCGCGCTGCGCATCCGCAATCATTGTATTCTTCCCGGCAGCATGGCTCTACCTGCGACCCACGCGCCGCAGCACGATCGCGCGTTCTTCGGTCATCCGCGCGGGCTGTCGACGCTCTTCTTCACCGAGATGTGGGAGCGCTTCAGCTACTACGGCATGCGCGCGCTGCTCATCCTCTTCATGACCGCGCCGGTCGCGGCCGGCGGCCTCGGCTTCGACACCGGCGTCGCCGGCGCGATCTACGGCTGTACACGTCGATGGTGTACATGACCAGCCTGCCCGGCGGCTGGATCGCGGATCGCCTGATCGGTCAGCGCCGCGCCGTGCTGCTACGGCGGCATCATCATCGCCTGCGGCCACTTCAGCATGGCGTTTCCGTCGCTGACGACGTTCTACATCGGCCTCGCGCTGATCGTCATCGGCACCGGTCTGCTCAAGGGCAACGTCAGCGTGATCGTCGGCACGCTCTACGGACCGCGACGATCACGCGCGCGACGCCGGCTTCTCGATCTTCTACATGGGCATCAACCTCGGCGCGTTCATCGCGCCGCTGGTCTGCGGCTATCTCGGTCAGCGCGTCAACTGGCACATCGGCTTCGCGGCCGCCGGCGTCGGCATGGTGCTCGGCATCGTGCAGTACGTGCTCGGCGGCAGAATACCTCGGCGATGCCGGACTCTACTCCGCGCCCGCCGCATCGCCGGCGGCGGCGCGCGAAGCTGCGGCAGCGCGTCACGCTGTGGGGCGGCATCGCGCTCGTCGCGATCGTCGCCGGTTGGCGATCGGCATGTACACCGGCGCGCTGCCGATCTCCGCGAAGCAGATTGCCGACGCCGCCGGCTACTTCCTGCTGCTCGTGATCGATCGGCTTCTTCGCGTGGCTGTTCTTCGGCGGCGACTGGACGCCAGCGCGAGCGCAAGCGCCTGTTACGCGATCGGCGTCCTGTTCCTCGCGTCCAGCGATCTTCTGGTCGGAGTTCGAGCAGGCCGGGTCGACGCTGAACCTGTTCGGCGATCGCGCGACGCGCACGTCGAGTCTTCGGCTGGGCAGTTCCCGAGCAGCTACTACCAGTCGCTGCAGCCGCTGTTCATCATCACCTTCGCGCCGGTGTTCGCGTGGCTGTGGCTGCGTCTCGGCCAGCGCGAGCCGTCGAGCCCGGCGAAGTTCGGCGCTCGGCCTGCTCTTCGTCGGCGCCGGCTTCGCGCTGCTCGTCGTCGCCGCGCAGCCTGTCGGCCAACGGCGTCAAGGTCGCGCCATGGTGGCTCGTCGTCACCTATCTGCTGCACACGTTCGGCGAGCTGTCGCTCAGCCCGGTCGGCCTGAGCGCGACGACGAAGCTCGCGCCGGCGCGCGTCGCCGGCCTGATGATGGGCGTGTGGTACCTCGGCGATCTCGGTCGGCAACTTCATCGGCGGCCGCCTCGCGTCGCTCTACGGATCGATGCCGCTGCCGACGCTCTTCGGCGCCGATCGCCGCGGTCGGCATCGGCGTCGGGCCTGGTCATGTTCGCGCTGACGCCGCCAATCAAGCGACTGATGGGTGATGTGAACTGAACGTTGGTCATTGCACCGCTGGCGAGCAAACATGGCCCTCGAAGAATACAAACGCAAGCGCGATTTCAAGAAGACACCGGAACCGGAAGGCACGGTCGCGCCGAAGACGCGACAGAGCGGTTCTTCTGCGTCCAGAAGCATCTGGCCAGCCACCTGCACTACGACTTCCGCCTCGAGCACAACGGCGTGCTGCTGTCGTGGGCCGTGCCGAAGGGGCCGTCGCTCGATCCGAAGACGAAGCGGCTCGCGATGCACGTCGAGGATCATCCGATCGACTACGGCGAGTTCGAAGGCGTGATCCCCGAAGGCTACGGCGCCGGCATCGTGATGCTGTGGGACGTCGGGCACGTGGACGCCCGAAACCGACGACGTGGACGCCGCGCTGAAGAAGGGCGACCTGAAGTTCACGCTCGACGGCTACAAGCTGAAGGGATCGTGGGTGCTCGTCCGGACCGGCGGCCGCTACGCCGGAGCGCGTCGTGGCCGGCGGGCGATCGGAGATGCCCGTCTGGCTCCTGATCAAGCACCGCGACGACTGGGCCGGCGACGTCGACATCACCGAGTTCGCGCCGCGCAGCGTCAAGAGCGACGGCGACTTCGAGGACATCCTCGGTGAAGACAACGCCGGCGGTCTGGCACTCGCATCGGCCCGCGCAGGGCGGCGAGGCCGGCGCGATGCTCGCCAAGATCATCGAGCGCGCCGCGAACCTGAAAGCCAACCGCACGGCGCCGGCGTCCAAGAAAAAGCGGCGGCACGAGCGCCGGTGAAAAGGAAAACGACGCGCGCCAAGAAATGAAAGCTGCACGGTTGGTTCTTCCGTCGCGTCGCGCTGGCATGCGCGGCTCTGCACGCACAGGACGCCTTCACCACTCGCACCATCGACCTCACGTTCACCGAAGGCACGTCGATGGCAGCGTCGGCATCGCCCGACGGCCGGTGGATTGCAATCGATCTCCTCGGCAGCCTCTGGATCCTTCCCGCGCGCGGCGGCGAGGCGCGGCGAATCACGCCAGATCTCTTCGAAGCGCGCCAGCCGACCTGGTCGCCCGACAGCGAGGTCGATCGCGTTTCAAGGCTACGAGGATGGCGCGTGGCACATCTATGTGATTCCACGGCAGGGCGGCGCGCCGAAACGTGTCACGCACCGGCGTGTTCGACGACCGTGAACCAGACTGGTCGCACGATGGACAACGGATCGTGTTCTCGTCGGATCGCGCCGGCGCCGTCGCACGCGACGATCTGGCAGGTGTTCGTCGCGACCGGCGACGTCATTCAGCTCAGCCGCCGCGACGGATGGATGCCGTGCTTCTCGCCCAACAACGAAGACGTGCTGTTCGTCTCGTTGGACAACCGCACCGGTGCGATCACCGCCACCGCCGGGATCGCTGGGCCGGCATGCCGTCGACGCGCAGGGGCAGGAGCGACTGGTGTTTCTGGCGGGCAAGGATGTCCCGCTGCCGTTCGCGCCGGCATGCGGCCGCGGTAACGCGGAGCTCGCATACGCACAGCATCGACGGCCTTCACGTCGGCGGCCAGCCAGTCAGCAAGAAAGAAGACGTCTTTCCGTCCCGGCCGCAGTGGCTCGAACTCGCAACGATCTCCTCTACACGGCGGACGGCCACATCAAACGCCGCTCGATGCTCCCGGCGATCACCGCCACCGAGATTCCCTTCAGAGCCAACGTCACGCTGCAGCGCTCCACCGCACACCATGGCGCGTCGCCTGCTCGACACGACCGAGACGCAGCGTGTCTCGGGGATTGTGAGCCCGGTCGTCGCCCCCAACGGCCAGTCGATCGCGTTTATCGCGATCGGCGATGTGTGGATTCTTCCGATCGGCGGCGTGCCGTTTCGCGTGACGGAGGATTCGTTCGTCGAGCTCGATCCGGCCTGGGCGCCGGACGGGTCACGCAGATCTGCCTTTGCGTCGGATCGCGAAGGCGCATGCGACCTCTGGATCCACGATCTCAAGACGAACGACGACGTGCAGATCACCAAGACGGGCGGCGTCTCGGGGCCGGCATGGTCGCCTGACGGCGCGCACATCGCATATCTGGTCGATGGCCGGGCCGTCCAGATCGTCACGCTCCGTCGCGACGGGCACAATCTGCCGATCACGAGCCTCGCGAGCGCGGTCAACTCGGACGCCCGACCTGGGGACCGGATCAGGATCGCGCTCGCCGCCAGCGCCTCTTCCCGTACTCGAATCGATCCCGCGAGGGCCTCAACCAGATCCTGCTGCACCGCTTCGATCCGAACGCGATGTTCTCGTCCGTGCTGTTCCCGGACCATTCGGTCGGCGATCGCCAGCACAACGTGCCGGTGTGGTCGCCGAACGGATTCCTGATGGCCTTCGTCAGCGGCGGCCGCCTGTGGAGCATGCCGGTCGACACCAGCGCCGCGCCGACCGCGCCGCCATTCGAGCTCGCGGACGATTTTCCCGAGGCGGCGAGCTGGGTCGGCGATTCACGGCACCTGATCTCACCTGACGCCTTCCGGGTTCAAGCGCGTGCCGGCCGGCGGCGGCAGCGGCGATCGCATCCCGATCCAGATGCCGTGGAAAGGCAGTCCACCGCCCGCGCGCGTCGTCGTGCACGCGGGACGCGTCGTCGACGGGGTGTTCGAGGACCGCGCGGCGAGTCCGACATCGTGGTCGAGAACGGCATCATCACCGAGGTGTCGGCGCATCGTGACGATCTCCACGTCGGCTCGGTCGTCGATGCGACCGCCGAGAGCGGTGATGCCCGGCCTGGTCGACATGCGCGTGCATCTGACGCGCGAGTACGGCGCCAGCTTCGGGCGGGTCGTGCTCGCCTACGGCATCACCAGCGTCCGGATACCCGGCATCAACGCGTACGAAGGGCTCGAGCTGCGCGAGTCGTTCGAGTCGGGACAGCGTCCCGGTCCACGGGTGTTCATGGCCGGCAGTCCGATCGAGGGCCCGCGCGTCTTCGAGCCGGGCGGTGTATCGGTTGCGTCGGAGGACCAGCTCGATCGTCGCCCTCGAGCGCGCGACGATGCTCGGGGCCGATTTCTTCAACACGTCAACGCGGCTGCCGGATCGTTTGCAGAAGCGTCATCGAGTACGCGCACGCGCAGGGCTGCCGGTCACCTCGCCGATCTGTTTCCGGCGGTCGGCTTCGGCCTCGATGGGCTCGAACCGATGGAGTTGCCGCCGACGCTTCCACACGTCGATGGTGAGCCCGAACCGCATCGCGGCTGCAAGGACGTTGATCGATCTGATCGCGAAGTCCGGCATCACGCTGACGCCGGCCATTGGCGTCCTGGGCGGGTTCCTCGCGCGCGAGACCGGCGACAAGGATCTGCTCACCGACCGGCGGCTGGCGCTGTTTCCGCGGCAGGTGGTCCTCATGCTCGCCGATCTCGGCATGGCGCGCGGCCGACCGCCGTCTCGAGGCGGTGGTCAAGCCGTATCGAGACGATCGCTGAAATCGATCGTCTCGGCGGCGGCACGATCGTCGCGGGCAGCGACGCGCCGGCCGTGCCGTACGGACTGGGCCTGCAGGTGGAGCTCGAAGACGTACGTGCGCGTCGGGGATGACGCCGTTTCAGGCTTTGCAGACGGCGACGGTCAACGCTGCGCAGCGCGCTGGGGCTCGCCGACGAGCTCGGCACGATCGAGCCAGGCAAGCGCGCGGATCTCACCTTCACTCGGCGGCGACCCGCTGCAGGACATCCGCAACACGCGAGATGTTCGATCGCGTCGATGAAGCGGCGGCCGGATTTACACGGTGACCGAGTTGATCGCACGTCCGGCGCGGTGACGGCGGCGATCGGCGGCCCTGAAAGGGCCGCCCTAGACCGCCTCACGACTCCCCGAGCAATCGACGCGAGAGCACACTCCACACGGCATACGCAGGCGCAGGCGATCGTGGCGCGCGATCTCGCCGGTCCAGAACTCGCCGCCGACGAGCTCGCAGTGCGCGCGGCAGCTTGCCCGGCGCGAGCGGCTCCTTGTGCTCGAGCGCGTAGCGGCCGAGCACCTGCGGCGACGGCCACTTCATGTTGGTGATGACGACGTCGACCTTGCGGCTGATGGCCTCTTCGATCCGCGCCACCGCGTCGGCGGCCGTGAAGCCGACCATGCCGCGGCCTTCGGTCAGCAGGTTGGCGATCAGGATGACCGGCCCCTTCATGTTCGCCAGCGCCTCGGCGACGCCGCGGACGAGAAAGATCGGCATCAGGCTGGTGTAGAAGCTGCCGGGACCGATGATCGCCGCGTCGAACTCGGCGATCGCCTTCGCCACCGTCGGGTGGATCGACACCGGCGGCTCGAGCCAGATGCGTCGCACGAAGCGGCCCGACGACTGGCCCGCATCCACTTCGACTTCGCCGCGCGTCACCGAGCCGTCGCCGTATTCGGCGCAGACCGACGCCTGCTGCACGCTGACCGGCCAGACGCGGCCGCGGCAGCCGAGCAGCGCGCGCAGGCCGTCGATCGCGTCGAGAAAATCGCCGCTGTAGCGCTGCATCATCGACAGCAGCAGGTTGCCGCCGGTGTGGCCGCCGAGCCGCGCGTGCTCGAGCGTCGGCAGCCGCGCGAGCAGCACGCGCCGCGCTTCGCGCGCGTTGCGCGACAGCGCCAGCGCGCACTTGAGGATGTCGCCGGGCGGCAGCACGCCGAGCTCGTCGCGCAGCTGCCCCGAGCTGCCGCCGCTGTCGAACATCGTGACGACGGCGTTGACGTGCAGCCACGGATTGCGTCTTCAGGCCGCCGAGCAGGCTGGGCAGACCGGTGCCGCCGCCGAAGCAGCCGACGTTCAGCTCGCGCAAACGCATCGGGCTTCATTCTATCTACAATGGAGTGATGAAGATCTCGCGGCGGCAGTCGAGACGCTCGAACACGAACTGCGCGACATCTTCGGCGCGCGGCTGCAGTCGCTCGTCGCGCATGGCGAGCGCAGGCGCGCGACGCACGCGCAGCAGGAACACGGCCACGCGCATGGCGACGGCGCCGCGGCGGTGCAGACGCTGGTGATCGGTCGAGACGCTGACCGCCGAGGATCTGCGCGCCTGCGCCGGACGCGTCGCCGCGTGGCAAGAGGCCGGGCTCGCGACGCCGCTGGTGCTCGCCGGCGCACGAATTCGCGGCGATCGCTCGACGCGTTCCCGCTCGAGTTCGGCGCGATCATCGCCGACCACACCGTCGTCGTCCGGCAGGAGTCCGTTCGACGGCCTCGGCGTCGATCGCGGCGGATCTGCGCCGCGCCGTCGAGGTGCAGGCACGCAGTCACCTGCTGCACCTGCGCGAAGGCTTTCTCGAAACGCGCGGCCGCCCCGAAGCGGTCGCGCTGCTGATCGAACAGTCGGCGCCGGCCTTCGCCGCGCTCTGTCGAGTCTCGCGCGTCTCGACGGTCAGCCGTCGCACGATGCCGCCGCAGCCGCGCGACACGTCGAGCGACTGCCTCGGTGCCGGGCGGCGTCGTCAGTGAAGTCGCGGCGCTCGCGGGACCGAAAGAAATCTCGTCGCAGGACGCCGACCGTGTCTTCCCTCGTATCTCGACGCCGTCGAGAAGCTCGTCTCGCACATCGATCAGTGGTCGCGACCATGACCGCCGTCCGACGCACCGCGACCATCGATGGCGCTGATGGCCGTGCCTTGCACCGCGGCGGCGATCGTTCTGCTCGCCGGACTGCTCTACGCTGCGCCCGATCTTCCGGAGTTGACCGGTCCGGTCAACGACTTTCGCGCACGTCATCGACGCGCTCGAGCGCCGCCGAGATCGATCGAATGTCGCGTGCGCTCCAGCAGAAAACCGGCGACGCTGTCGTCGTCGCCACGGTGCCAAACGATCGAGCCCTACGGGGACATCCAGCGAATACGCGGTGAAGCTCTTCGAGAACCGCGGCAAAGGCATCGGCGAGAAGGGCAAGGACAACGGCGTCCTGATCGTGCTCGCGATGAAGGAGCGGAAGGTCGTAGGTCGAGCCCGGCTACGGCCTCGAGGAGTTCATCACCGACGGATTCTCCGGCGAGACTCAGCCGCGAGGTGATGGCGCCCGTAGCTTCCGCCAGGGCCGCTACGGCGCCGGGTCTGCTCGCCGGCGCCGAGCGCATCGTCGGCCGCATCGCGCAGGCGCGCGGCGTCACGCTCGACGGCGTCCGCGTCGCCGGCACGACGAGCGGATCGCGCGGCGGCAGTAGCCGATCCTCGTTCGGCGTGATCCTCGCTCATCTTCTTCGCGATCCTGATCATCAGCCGCATCGGCGGCGGACCATGGACGGCGCCGCCGTTACTGGGGCGGCGGACCGTGGAGCGGGTGGTCGAGCGGCGTCGGACCGTTCGGCGGCGGATGGAGCGGCGGCGGCTTCGGCGGCGGCGGGTCCGGCGGCGGTGGATTCTGGCGGCGGCTTCGGCGGATTCGGCGGCGGCCGCAGCGGCGGCGGCGGCGGCGGCGCAAGCTGGTGAACAGGCGCGAGCGGAGCGCCGGCGGCCCGAGCCAGGCGCTGAAGCAGCCGCGGCGCCGAGGGCGCGAGCGGGGTGGGGCCCCGCGAGCAGTGAAAATGTCAGAATGCACTTATGAAGATGATGCGAAGAACCGCGCTTCAGCTGATCGGTCTCGCGCTCGTGTCGACTGCCGCTCACTGGCTGCTCGTATAACAAGTTCGTGAGCCAGGAAGAGGCGATCAAGTCGCAGTGGGCGCAGGTCGAGAACCAGCTCCAGCGGCGCAACGATCTGATTCCGAATCTAGTCGAGACGGTGAAAGGCTACGCGCAGCACGAGTAGGCCGTCTTCAAGGACATCGCCGATGCGCGATCGCGACTGCTGCGCGCGCGAAGTCGCCGGAGCAGAAACGATCGCAGCGGCGAACCAGCAGACGTCCGCGCTTGGGCGGCTGCTCGCCGTCGTCGAGAACTACCCGCAACCTCAAGGCCGACCGAGCAGTTCAACCGGCTGATGGACGAGCTGTCGGGCACCGAGAACCGTCATCGCCGTGGAACGGATGCGCTACAACGAGACGGTCCAGGCGCTACAACACCTCGCGCCGGCAGTTCCCGCCGAACGTCACGGCGAAGATGTTCGGCTTCAAGGAATATCCGTTCTTCCAGGCGCCGCCGGAAGCGAAGCAGGTGCCGAAGGTCAATTTCAGCAAGCCGTCGTAGCGAGGCCACGCAGGTATGGCGCGGGCCACTGCCTTGGGAACGGCTGCTCTGGAGCGGCCGTCCCCTGCGGCTTCGAACGCTCGTTTCCGGCGAACGCTACTTCCTCACCGACTTCCGCCTCGCACGGGCCGTCCGGCGGCCTGCTCCTCGCGTCGACGAGTTGCTCCTGCATGACGTCGGCGGACATCCAGCGGAATGAATCGCCGATCGATCGACTGCTTGGCACATCGACCCTCGTCGTTCACCGCAGACGGCGCGGGCCAGCGCCGCTGGTCCTGTCCGGCATTCGCCGCGGCGCGCAGCTGCGCGGCGCTGCTCGAGCTGCTTTCCGGCGATCCACGCGCGCGAAGCGCTGACGAACAGCGACGCCGTGCGGGCGGCGCTCGCCTGGGAGCCGAAGCAAGACGGTGAGCGATGCTCCGCCCGGCGCTCGCCGGCTTCTCGGCGATCCTCATCGCGATGTTCGCGGTCGCGATCGGCTTTCACGGCAAGGTCGCACCGGTCGCCTTATGCGGCCGACGATGCGATCGAGCCAAATGGTGTGAAGAGGAGCCGCGACGAGATCGTTCAGTTCATGGAAGTGGATGTGATGCCGTGGGCGCGCGAGACGCTCGGCCGCATCGTGGGCGGCGCCGATCGCGTGAGCTGCGAGACGTGCCACGGCGCGAGCGCGGCCGGCGCGCGATTGGCAGATGCCGGCCGTTGCCGCACTGCCGCAGCCTGATGTGAGAGAACGCGGCTGGGAATCCTACGGCGGCGGACATGGATGCGCAGATGCGCAATGCCATCTACGGGTATCTGGCCGATTCTGAAAACCAGACCAAGGCGGGCTACATGCGCGAGATCGTCATGCCGGGGATGGCCCGACTGCTTCGCAGACCTGCCTACGACTTCACGCAATCGTATCGATTTCAACCGTTCCCGCCATGCGCTCGGCTGTTATCACTGCCACCGGGTCAAATAAATTCGATTACAATACCTGCTGTCGCGCAATGAATCCGTCCTCGACCCGTCAGTCGGCCGTCCCCGCTTCGGCGGTGCTGAGCGCGTGGCAGACCTATTCGTGGCGTGACGGCATTCAAATCGATCGACTGACGGCGCTCGATCGCGTGACGGTCCGCACCCGGCACAGCGTCTACGAAATCATCATCATCGAGTCGGCGACCGCCGACGTGCTGGTCCGCGGCGGCGAGTTCTTCCCGGAGTTCACCCCGGCACGGCTCGCCGGCTGCACGCTCGGCGGCAGTTTTCTGAAGCTGCGCAGCATCTCCATCGGCTTCCACATCGAGTTCGCGCTTGGCGACGGCGTCATCATCACGAGCCCCGGTCCGGACCATCGACCTCGCCACACCGGCTCCACCCTCGAGCGGCGTCAACTAGTGGTGTGTCCTTCCTTCACTTTCCGTTGATACGCTCCGCTAGAGCGTGAGTCAATCAAGAACGTGAAGCGCGCGGCGCGCGTGCCGATCTGCGATCGCTGATCGCGGCGACGACGCTGGTCGCGCAGCGCAGAGCGACTCCGATCCGATTCTGCTCCTCATCTCGTTCGACGGCTGGCGCTGGGACTACATCGATCGTCTGCCGACGCCGAACCTGAAGGCGCTGCGCGCGCGCGGCGTACGCTGCGGCGGAGTTGATTCCGTCGTTCCCGACCTTCACCTTTCCGAACCACTACACGATCGTCACCGGCCTCGTATCCGGATCACCACGGCATCGTCGCAGAACACGATCGACGACCGTCACGTACTCCGAGCGGTTCACGATGTCGGCGGCCACCGCGCGCGAGGGCCGCTGGTGGGGCGGCGAGGCGATCTGGGTCACGGCGGAGCGTCAGGGACTGCGAGCGGCGCCGATGTCGTGGCCGGGCAGCGAGGCGCCGATCGCGGGCCGCCGGCCGACGGCGTGGAACCGGTTCGACGACCGCATGACGCCGGCGGAACGCGTGAGAGCGCGTGCTCAATCTGCTGCGCGCTGCCGGCCGATCATGCGTCCGTCGTTTCTGACGACGTATTTCAGCAACGTCGACCACGCGGGGCACGAGCAACGGATCCGATTCGCCCGGAGTTGATCGCGGCGGCGTCGCTGCTCGATCGGGCGCTCGGCGAGATCCTCGAGGGCATAGAGGCGCCTCGGCCTCGACGATCGCACGACGGTTGTCGTCGTCTCCGACCACGGCATGGCACCGACGCCTGCCGATCGGTACATTTTCCTCGACGACTACATCCGACCTCGACGCGATCGACTACGCCGAGTTCGGCGCGTTTCTCCAGCTGCGGCCGCGTACTCGCGCCATTGGTCGAGTCCGATCTATCGGCAGTTGCGCGGCCGCAACCTCGCACCTCACGATCTACAAGCGCGAGGAACTGCCGGCGCGGTATCACTACGGCGACAATCCGCGCATTACGCCGATCGTCGGCGTGCTCGATGAAGGCTGGACGGTGACCACGCACGCGCGCGAAGCGTAGAGCGCCGGCCCGACGCCGCGCCGCACAACGGCGGGCACGGCTACGACCCGCAGCTCCGTTCGATGCACGGCCTGTTCGTCGCCGCCGGGCCGCGCGTGCCGCGGCGTGATCGCCGCGCCGTTCGAGAACATTCCACATCTACGACTTCCTCTGCGCGATTCTGAAGCTGACGCCGGCGAAGAACGACGGCGACCCCGCGGTCACGGCGAGCTTTCTTACCGCGGACGCGCCGCGTCTCTGGCGTTGACGAGGGTCAGCGTCGTCCGACGGATTGAGCCTGAACGGCGGCGTCGGTGAACGGGAAGCGGAAAGCGATTCTCCGCCGGACCAGCGCGTCGCCAGATCCGAAAAGTGAGCGCTCGCCGGCGACTCGGATTGACCCGGCGCCTCGATCGCGCGTGAACGATCCCAGTCCCTGGCGTCGAAGACGGCGCGGAAGCGGGCTGTCGTCGTCGGCGGGACGCGGGCGAGCTGGACCGATGTTGAATCGTCGCCGTCTGGCGGCGGTGACGGCGAGCAGGTGTGCGAAGAGCGCCTGCGCACCGGCCGGCGAGCGCTGGTCGCGGCTGGCGTCCGCCGCGGTGATCGTATCGCCCGCCGGATTGAGCGTGTGCGGCAATTCGTCGACCGGCCGCCAGCCAGTCCACTCACCGCCGGCGCGAATCGGAATCAGCGCGGCATCCTGCGATCCGATGTTGCCGTCCGCATCGGCATAGACGAAGCGGGTCGCCGGCGTCTTCCACCGCGCGACGGCTTCGCGAAACTCCGTCCAGTTGCGCGCGCGGTCGATCGCGAGCGACGCCAGTTCCGGCGTGGTGCCCGGCTCGGTCCCCGTCCACCGGACGGTGAACACCGAGCGATGTTGGAAATCAGCCGCAACGATGACGCCGTGCGTTCCATCGCTGCGATCGAATGGCTGAACGGCTCCGCGCGTCCTTTGACGACCACGTATTCCCTGGTCGCGCGCACCACGGTCGCATCGTCCCTGCAAGACGTCCTGTGTGTCCGCGTCGATGCGGACCGTCGCCCACGCGATGCGATCGTTATGACCGGATCGCGACGCCGGGCCGCCACGGCGCGGTGGCGCCGATGACGTTCCAGCCGGGCGCGTTGAGGATGCACGAGATAGCGACGCGCCGGATGATCGAGGCCGGCGTCCCGACTCGGCGATCGACAGCGAACCCGACCGGGTTGCGCTGACGCGGCCGATCGACCGGACCTCCGACGAAGGCCGGGATCGATTGCAGGCGCCGCCGGCAAGAACGGCGGCGCGCCGACGCTGCGGATCGCATCGGCGACCACCTCGCTCATGCCGGCGCGGCGGATCCCGTCGATGGCATCGCCGCGCGGCGACGAACGCCTCGGTTCGGTTCAAGAGATCAACTGGTGACCAGAAGTCTGGCCGCCATCCGGCCAGCACGAACCGATCCGGGCAGTCGATCGCGCGCCAGCGTTACCCACGGCGTTGATGCCGCGCACGAAACTTTCGGCAATCGACTTCGCGTCCGCGCCGTAGTGTGCCCACTCCGACTCGACATCGCCGCGAAACTGCATGCGGCGCGTCATCGCATCGCGCTCGATGAAATTCGGGCCGAGCACCTCCGACAGGCGGCCCTGCACCGATCGCCGCCACAGATCCATCTGAAACAGCCGGTCCTGCGCCTGCACGAAGCCCCTGCGCGACGAAAGATCGCCGTCGCGTCCGCGCGTAGATGTGCGGTACACCCCAGCGGTCGCGGACGACGCGCACCGGGCGCCGAGAGCCCGGGGACGGCGCTGCGTGCCGGAGAGATTCGGCAGCAGCGGCCAGTGGCGTCTCGCGGCACGCGGTCAGCAGCAGCGTGCTCGCGACGATCGCGAGCGGGGTTAGACTACGGCGCATGGCGATCAAAGACGGACTGCTGGCGGAATTCGATCACGAAATGGGCACGACGCGGAGGCTGCTCGAGCGGCTGCCGGACGACAAGCTGTCGTGGAAGCCGCACGATCGATCGATGTCGATGGGCGGTCTCGCCACGCATCTCGCGAACCTGCCGAACTGGGGCGGGAACATTCTCAACGAGCCGTTCTTCGATCTGGCGGGAGCGCCGCCGAACCTGCACGGACAAGAGCCTCACGCGCCGAAATTCTCCACGCGTTCGACGAGACGATCCGGCAGACGCGTGCGTGGCTCGACAAGAGCGACCCCGAGCTGCTGGCGCCGTGGGCGCTGAAGCGCGGCGGACAGGAGATGTTCTCGATGCCGCGCATCGCCGCGTTCCGCAGCTTCGTGCTCTATCACACCGTCCATCACCGCGGCCAGCTGAGCGTCTACCTGCGCCTGAACGATATCCCGGTGCCGGCGATTTACGGTCCATCGGCGGACGAGGGAATGTAAAAGTCTGAGTGACGAAGTCTGAAGTACGAAGTATCTAACGTTCACTTCAACCTCAGGCCTCGTCAACTCTTATGCTCAGACTTCAGACTTCAGACTTCAGATTTCAGACTTCAGACTTCGTGCTCACCTTTCACAAGGTCGGCTCGCCGTGGACGACGCCGCGGGCTGCAGCGTCAAGCGTCCTTCCGCGACGGACTCACTTTCGACCGGCTGTAGAAGATCGGGAAGTAGCGGCCGCGCGACCAGAGGTCGAACAGATCGCGATAGTGCGCGCTGTCGGGATCGCCCGACTGACCCGGCATTGTTCAAGCCGATGGAGTTGTCCCAGTTCTCGGTGTCGGCGATGATCTTCAGCGAACCGCCCGAGCGTCTGGTTGTCGGCATTGCCGGTCGCGCTGACGGTGCAGCTGTCGCCGCCGCGCGGCAACGGCCCCACGTCCAGCTTCGCGCGCAGGTCGCGGCGTCGCGATCTCCGCGAGCGGATGGCCGAATCAGCGCGTGGTGATATTGCTCCTGGCCCGCAGCGCCACGCGTTCATGTCCGGACCGAGCTTGCTGGTCAGCTCGTCGACCGCTTCAGTCGAGGCTCTTCGCGAGGATCTCGTCGCGGCCGGCGTCTGCGCATCGGCGCCGAACCGGCCGTCGGGCGCGTTCAGCCAGTCGATGATGCGCTTCATGCTCGGCTGCCCGACAAACGACTGCGCCTCCTTCGGCACGACCAGATTCCGCATATTCGCCGACAGCCGCCTGCTGCCACATCTCGTAGATGCCCGCGGCCACCGAGTCCGCGTCGACGCTGTAGTTCCACCCGAGCAGCAGACTTCTTGCTTTCCCTACGGTGTCCGACACGTCTGACGCCTCGCGCAGGAGCGGCACCAGACTGCGGGCCGGCAGCGAGACGTTGTCGTTCTGCAGCCGCATCATGTCGGCGACGGTGTGCAGGCGGCCGGAGCCGAGGACTTCGCTGATCCGCGAGACGCGGAACGGATCGGCGCCGCTGTAGTGGAGCGCCTCCTTGAACGGATAGTCGAGCGGAAACAGATAGTTGTTCGCGGTCGCGAAGTAGCCCTTCTCCGGATTCGCAACGTGCGGCAGTGCGGTAATCGGCAGGAAGCCGTCCCACTCGTAGCGGCCGTCGCCCGGCACCGGGACGCAGGCCCGCACCAGTTCGGCCGGAGCGGCTGCGATCGCCGACCGCCTGATAGCCGATGTTGCCGTTGCGATCGGCCCACACCATGTTCTCCGACGGGATGCGGCTGAAGCGTGCACGCCTCGACGGAATTCCTCCCACGCTCCTGGCCTGATCCATCCGCAGGCTGGCGAGGTACGGCGCCGCCCCGATCTCCATCCACGCGGCCCGCAGCGCGTACGCCTTGTGATGCGCCTTGTCCTCGAACAGCACCGGCCCGTGCCGCGTGTACTTCAGTCTCGACCGCGACCGGCGCCTCGCCCTTGACCGGGATCGTGTCGGCCACGATGCGCATGTCTTCCCACGTGCCGCGATACTTGTACTGATTCGGATTCGCCGGGTTGGTGTCGTAGACGTAGAGATCCTCGCTGTCCGGTCCGAAGATCGTCAGCCCCCACGCGCCGTACTCGTTGTGCCCGATCGAGACGCCGGGCAGCGACCGGCTCGCCGCCGCCGATCACGTTCCAGCCCGGCGCGACCAGATGGACCCAGTAGCGCAGCGACGGCGCACCCTGATTGCGGTGCGGGTCGTTCATCATCATCGGGTAGCCGCTCGGCGTCAGCCGGCCGCTGACGACCCAGTTGTTGCTCCCTGATGTCCTCCTGCCGCTGGCTGAGCTCGAGCGCCGTCGGCTCCTCGACCGCCGGCTGCGATCCGAAATTCACCGGGCGGCGGAATGCGTTGTAGAGCTCGAGGATCGAGTTGTTGATCAGCGTGAGGTCGATCGCGGGATCCGGCGTGATGTTCGATCGCCGCCCTGAGCTTACTGGATGTCCTTCACCTTCCGGCGCCGAGCACGCGGACCGCCTGCGCCAGGTTCACTTCTGACCGATGTTGGCGAGGAGTCCGGTTGTGCCGTGAGATCACGACCTCGGGCGTCCACGGCATCGGCTTGATGCCGAGAGCATCTTGAATCTCGACCGGCAACGCCGCGGGATTCTTGAGCGCCTCGGCGATGTACGCGTTCACGCCGCGCACGGTACGACGTAATGATCGCCTCGCCGTGAGGGTGATACCAATTCAGCTCCGACTGAGGTCGCCGCGGAACATGTGCAGGCGCGTGCCGATGTCGCGCTTCAGTTCCTTCGGACCGAGCACCTCCGCGACCGTGCCGGTCGCCCGCCGGCGCCACAGCTCGAACTGGAACAAGCGGATCGCGGGCGGCGGTAACTCTTGCGAAGAACAGATCCGCTTCGTTCTTCGCGTAGATGTGATTGATGCCCCAGCGATCGCGGACGATTTCGACCGGCTCGCCGAGGCCCTGATCTGCAGCGTCTGGTCGGCCGGCGCACCGATTGATCCCGTCGCCACGCTCGCGAACAGCGCCAAGAGAATCAGTCTTCGCATGGGCGGGATGCTAACATGAGCCGCCTTCACCCAATCAGCCGTGTACCTTCATGGAGTGTATCCACTGAGGTAATACTGGTTACAACGAGCCTCCGATCGCGGTTTTCGGGCCGCGACATCGGAGCGGCCCGGTCGTAACTCCGAGGAGACACGCCGCTAGGGAATCGCATGACGCGCCGACTCGCCCTCGAGATGCTGGGGACGACATCGCTGGCCATCGCGGCGCTCGTCTGCGCGCTCGTCGCCGTGCCGCACGCGCAGGCGCCCGCGGCCCGGCCGCCGAAGAAGAATCCGCTGCTGAAACTCGCCGAGCCCTGGCCGGACGAGGGCAGTGCCTGCTCGCACGGCGCAGCGAGGCCGAACGCCGGCCGCTGTTCCAGTCGACCGAGCCGCTCGCCTTCACGCTCGCCGCCGACTTCAGGCTGATCAATCAGGATCGCGGATCCGGAGAGCGCCACCCGCTATCCCGCGCCGCTGACGCTGACCGACCAGCGTGGCCGCGAACAGACGATCCACGTCCGCATCAGCCCCCGCGGCCATTTCCGGCGGAAGGCGCGGACGTGCGCGTTTCGTGCCGCTGCGCATTGAACTGCCCGCCGCCGAAATCGCCGGCACGGTCTTCGAGGGTCAGTCGACGCTGAAGCTCGGCACGCACTGCCGCGACGACAAGTCGATGCGAGCAGACCACTCTGCGCGAGCACTGACCTATCCGATCTTCAACGTCGTCACACCGCGCTCCTTCCGCGCGCGGCTGCGCGCGCGGCACCTACGTCGACGCGAAGTCCGGCAAGGCGCAGACGACGCGCTACGCGATGTTCATCAGAGCACGACAACGACGTCGCCCGCCGCCTCGGCGGCCGCATCGTCGAGCTGCCGCGCACCGGGTTCAAGGACATGGATCCGCCGACGCTGACGCTGATGATGTTGTTCGAATACATGATCGGCAACACCGACTTCTCGTTGTGGGCGCTGCACACACGTCCGGCTGGTTCAGGATCCGGCGCGCACGCTGTTTCCGGTGCCGCATGATTTCGATCTCGCCGGCTCTCGTCAACGCGCCGTACGCGATCCCGGAGCCGCGCCTCGGCATCCGATCGGTCGTCGAGCGTCTCGTACCGCGGACCGTGCCGCAGCGTCGACGAGTTCGAGGCCGCTGCCACGGTGCTCCGGGAGAAGCGGCTCGGCCATCGTCGCGCTCGTCGACGGTCTACGCGATCTCGACGCCGGTGCGCGCGCGGACATGAAGACTTATCTGGACGGCTTCTTCAGGGACCATCGAGCGGCCCGCGTCGATCAAGCGCCAGTTCGTCGACGGCTGCCACGCCGCTGCCGACGATGTAGCCCGCCTGGGACGCAAACCGGCAGCAGAGGTCAGCGGCTTGTGACGCCGCGCGGGCGCCGAGGGCTGGCCGCGATGCTGACAATCGCTTAAGGCAGCGCTCGACAGCGGTAAAACACAACATGCAAAGATTACGTCAGTCACGATAGCCGGCGTCAGCATCGAAAGTTGCGCACCCGTGTCGCCGCCGTGTCGGTCCGGAGTCTGACACGTTCGTGACATGCTCGTGCCGGATTCAAGAGAATCGCCACGAGCTTCCTGCCGGGACGGTGGTTAACTGGCTGGATGCGACTGTGCCGCTGAAGCCGAACGAGATCTCTCCCCGGAGCGTGCTCGGCTATATTCCGGATCTGATCGGCGAAATCGATGCTTGTCAGGCGACGAGGGCGACGCGGCTGGCAACCTTCATGCTGGCGAAGGCACGCGAGCTCGGCGTCCTGCGCTACGCACAGCATGCGGCCGGTACACCAGCTGCCCACGATACGAGCCGCTGCGCGGCGTCCTCGAAACGTTCGCCCTCGACGCGACTCAGCATTTCGGTCGCGCCATCCGCCGACGTCGTCCGCGCGGGCCAGCGGCGCAAGCGATCAGCAATCCTCACGCGCGTCACCGTCGATACGTTCGTCGAGTCGCATACCGCGGACGCTGAACGCAGGCGAGAGCGCCTTCGAACAGTTCAACTGGATGGTCAGCCACGAGCTGCGCCAGCCGCTGGCGGCGTGTTGCAGGCGGCGACGCCGCCCTGCGCCTTTCTCGCAACGACCTCGACAACGAGCGCGTGGTGGCCGCCGTCGAGAAAGGCAACGTGGCGCGGCTCGTCGAGCTCGTGGCGAACATCACGAGAATCTCGGAAGCGCGGATGAGCGGAGACCGCCAGGCCGGCCGACAGCAGATCTCCCTGACGATGATCGCGCAGGAAGCCGCGCGCCAACTTCGCGAGACCGCCGCCGGCCGCCAGGTGCAGATCCGCGTTCAGCTCGATATGCCCGAGATCGTGGTTGATGGGCGTGCCTCGAGCTGATGCTGACCAACCTGCTGTCGAATGCGGTGAAATACCGATCCCAGAAAACGGATCGGTTCATCGAGGTCGCGCTCGTCTCGCAGACGACGGACTGCTGCGCGATTCAGGGTGCGCGACAACGGTGTCGGCATGACACCGGAGCAGCGGTGCAAGATCTTCAGACCGTTTTACCGTGCTCACAAGAGCCGCGACGAGGAGCTCGGCGTGGCCGGGCTCGGTCTCGGGCTCGCGATTGTTCAGATTGCGCGCGGAGCGCTGACCGCGGGCTATCGGTCGACAGCACGCCAGGCGACGGGACGGTGTTCACCGTCACCCTGCCCGCGCATCAAACGCCAGCGCGACCACGGGACGGCCGGAAAGGCCGTCCCTACCTGCTGCGGGGTGGCAGTCGCTGCGGCGGCGTCGACGACGGTCGACCAGAAGCCGATCATCATCTCTTCCCACGTCTGATCGCCCCAGCTGCACGTCCTTCGTCGGATCGGGATTGAACTTGTTCTGCGTCGAGTTGTCGTAGTGCGCGATGACTTCGATCTTCGTGCCCTTCGGCAGCAGCTTCGGCGTCGCCAGCTGGTAGGTGATCTGCCAGTTGAAGTCGTACTTCGGCACCGACAGCAGCGACTCTCGGACGTGCCGTCCGGATAGTGCGCGATGTAGGTCATGTCCTTGCCGCGCACGTGCATGTGCGGCGTGAACGTCGTGATGCATCGTGTCGTCCTGCAGCGATCGCCTGCGTCGCGCGCGCACTTCGTGCGTTGCCGTCGCCGGCCGGGATCACGAAGCGCGGGTTCAGCGCCATGCCGCCGCGCTGCGAGCTTCGTCGGCGGCTCGCTTCGGCGTAGATGATCCCGACCGTCGTGCGATCGGTCGCCTCCGTGCCGTTGGTCGTGTAGTGCATCTGCAGCACGATGTCCTGAGTTGCCGCGCAGCACGGCGCCGACGCCCGGCTCGAACACGACGCCCGGCTTGTTCGGCGTGACGCCGCCGATGTTGGTCGGCCCGAGCGCGCCGGCCTGGATTGATCGGCTGAGCCGGCCGGCTGCGTGAACGCGATCACGTGATGCACGTGCGCGCGCGCGCCCGGCTTGATCTCGATCGCCTGAATCCACTTGTCTTCGGTCAGGTCCGGTCGGCACGCGGATGTACTTGATAGTCGATCGTGCCGGTCGCCGGAATCTCGAACGTCTTCGTCCATCGTCGAAGACCGCGTCAGGCTTGCCGATCGTCCAGCCGTCGACGAACTGCGGCAGCGCCGGCAGATCCTTGTCGTCGCCGCTTGGCGCGCCGCCGTCGACCCACGCCACGATGGTCGTCGATCTCCTGTGCGTGAAGGCGCGGGTCGTTCTTGAACGTCGCCGTGCGCGGGATCGGCGCCCCACGGCGGCATCTGGCGCGCGACGACGCGTTCTGCTTGATCGATCGCGCCCACGGCCGCGCGTCTTCGTAAGTGACGAGCGACATCGGCGCGAACATCGTCGGCCGGTGACACTCGGCGCAGCTCTTGTAGAAGATCGGCGCGACGTCCTTCGAATAGGTGACGGTCCCGTCCGCCGCCCACGCTGAAATCTGGGAGAAGCAGCAGCGTCGCCGCCATCAGGCCAAATGCCGTTCGCCGCATCGTGATCTCCTCGGCGGCCCTGAAGGGCCGCCCTACAGTAACCCGTCCACGCTCTCGACGGCGGTTGTGAGGGCGGCCCTTTCAGGGCCGCCGCCTATCTAGTTGAGTTGTCTATTTTAACTTACCGGCAGGACCGGAAATGGTTTCAGGCGGCGAATTCCGAGCGGCCGAGCGGGTCGCCGGGCTCGGGCGCGACGGCGTTTCCGTCCAGAATCGAGCGCGCCCGCTGCAGATCCAACGCGTTGTCCCACTTGGCGATGACCATCGTCGCCACCGCGTTGCCGATCAGGTTCGTGATCGCGCGCGCCTCCGACATGAACCGATCGACGCCGAGCAGCAGCGTCAGGCCGGCCACCGGAATCGTTCGGAAACGCCGGCGAGCGTCGCGGCGAGCGTGATGAAGCCGCTGCCGGTCACCGCGGCGGCGCCCTTCGACGTCAGGAGCAGCACGCCGAGGATCGCCGAGCTGCTGGCCGAGCGTCAGGTGCACGCCGCTCGCCTGCGCGACGAAGATCGCCGCCATCGTCATGTAGATCGACGTGCCGTCGAGATTGAACGAGTAGCCGGTCGGCACCACCAGCCCGACGACCGGCTTCGCGCAGCCGAGATGTTCGAGCTTCGCCATGATCCGCGGCAGCGCCGACTCCGACGACGACGTGCCGAGCACGATCAGGATTTCCTCGGCGATGTAGCGCAGGAACTTGAACAGGCTGAAGCCGGTCGCCGCGGCGATCGCGCCGAGCACGACGAAGACGAACAGCGCAGCAGGTGACGTAGACGCCGGCCATCAGCTTGCCGAGCGACGAGCAGCGATGCCGATGCCGTAGCGCCCGACCGTGAACGCCATCGCGCCGAACGCGCCGATCGGCGCCAGCCGCATGATCATGCCGACGACGTCGAAGAGCGCGTCGGTCACCGTCGATCGAGGACTCGACCAGCGGCGCGACGCGCGGCCCAGCCGACAGCAGCGCCAGGCCGAACAGCACCGAGAAGAGCAGGACCTGCAGGATCTCGCCGCGCGCGAACGCGCCGACGATGGTGTCGGGGATGATGTTGAGCATGAAATCGATCGTGCTGAGATGCTGCGACGGCGGTGGTGTATGCCGACACCGAGCTCGAGCGTCGGCGGTCGCCGGATCGAAGCCGAGTCCCGCGCCCGGCTGCAGGACGTTGACGACGACGAGGCCGATGACGAGCGCGACGCGTCGAGACGACCTCGAAATAGACGAGCGCGCGGATGCCGATGCGGCCGACGTCCTTCATCGCGCCCATGTGCGCGATGCCGACGACGACCGTCGTGAACACGATCGGCGCGATCAGCATCTTCACGAGCTTGATGAAGCCGTCGCCGAGCGGTTTCATCGCGCGCCGCGCTGGGCCGGGGCGACGAGCCGAAGATCACCCCGAGCGCGATGCCGGTCAGGACTTGAACGTAAAGGCTTTTGTATATAGGACGCGTCATGGGCAGTTTATCCGGGTGATCTGGCGATCGGGTGATCGGCGAGTCGACAATCGGACGATCGTGCGATGTCAATCGCCGATCGCCCGATCACCCGATCGCCGATTCGCCTACTGCTGCTGCGGTTGCGAACTCGTCGTCCGCACTGTCGGGTACTTGATGCCGAGCTGATCCAGGTACGACTTGTAATCTGGACGGATCGTAGTAATGCTTCTTCATCTCCGGCCGGTAGTTTCGCCATCGTCTGCTCGTTGAGCCAGATCGCCGGCTTGTCCTCGGGCCGCATCAGCGGGATGTACTTCTTGTTCTTGGTCTGGACGTTGTTGAAGTAGTCCCACGCCTGCGTGGATGAGCTCGGGACGCGTCAGGAGATCGAGCACGGTCAGCGCCATCGACCTTCGCGCCGTAGGCGACGCCCTTGTGCGCGATCGGCGTCGCCATCGAGATGGCGTTCGCCCAGTTGTGGCCCGGCCCGGCCTGCATGTTCGCCGGGTAGTTGAGCGTCACGGTCGGGCACGTTCCACGAGATGTCGCCGATGTCGTCGGAGCCGCCGCCGCGCTTCTCGTCGTCCGGGATCACTTCGCGGCCGCGCAGCTGGCTTGATCTTCGTCGCCAAGCCCGATCTCCGGCACCTTCAGTTCCTTCTGCAGCGCCTTGGCGAGCGTCTGATCGGCCTCGGTCCACTCCGGCAGGCCGACCTTCTCGATGTTCGCGTGCATCGTCTCGGCGACCGTCTTGTTGAAGTGGCCCGGCCAGGCCGAGCCGAGCACCCGCGATCGACACTTCGGTGTCGGTCATCATCGTCGCGGCCTGCGCCATCTTGTTGCCGATGTCCCACAGCTCCTTGATGTGGTCGTAGTCGGTCTCGCGGAAGTAGTACCCAGACCGTCGCGTTCGGCGGGACGACGTTCGGCTGATCGCCGCCGTTGGTGATGACGTAGTGCGAGCGCTGCTGGAGGCGCAGGTGCTCGCGGCGGAAGTTCCAGCCGATGTCCATCAGCTCCACGGCGTCGAGCGCCGAGCGGCCGCGCCACGGCGCGCCGGCGGCGTGCGCGCTCTCGCCCTTGAAGCTGTATTCGACCGAGACGAGGCCGTTGCTGCGTGCTGTCGCCCCAGCTCACCGTGCATGTTCGCGCCGACGTGCGCGAAGAGCGCGACGTCGACGTCCTTGAACGCGCCGGCGCGCACGTAGTACGCCTTGGTGCCGAGCAGTTCCTCAGCAACGCCGGGCCACAGCTTCAGCGTGCCCGGCAGATGCTGCTGCTCCATGATCTTCTTCACGCGCGAACGCCGCGGCGATCTGCAGCGGCATGCCCGGGTTGTGGCCCTCGCCGTGCCCGGGCGCGCCCTCGATGATCGGCTCGTGCTACGCGACGCCCGGCTTCTGCGACGCCTGCGGAATGCAGTCGATGTCGGAGCCCAGCGCGATGACCGGCTTGCCGGATCCCCAGCTCGCCATCCACGCCGTCGGAATGCCGGCGCAGGTTCTCCTGCACGGTGAAGCCGTTCTTCTCGAGGATGCCGGTCAGGTATTTCGACGTCTCGAACTCCTGGAAGCCGAGCTCGCCGAAGCTGAAGACCGTATCGTTCATGCGCTGGATGTCCTCGCGCATGCCGTCGACTTCCGAGCGCGACGTCCCGCTTGTACTGGTCGAGTTTCGGATTCGCGGGCGCCGCCGCGGACGTCGCCGGCTGCTGTCCGGGCGCCGCCGTGAGCGACACGGTGACCGCAGCCAGCAACGCGACGATCCAGAAACGAGAGCGATGCATGAAGCCCCCGGAAAGAAATTGGTGAGTTGGTGAGTTGGTAAATTGGTGAATTAATCGGGAATTAAATCGCCAACTCACCAACTCACCAGTTGCCAGAATTCAGAACGTGATTCTCGCACCGATTCGCACGATCCGCGGCGGAATAATGCTCAGCGGGCGGAGGAACGACGATGCCGGAATTGTAGCTGGTGTTCTGCTCGGCGTTCGTGTTGAACAGGTTGAACAGATCCAGGAACCCCGACACGCCTGAGATTCCGCGGCAGCGCGAACACTTTTTCGGCGCGCAGATCGAACAGCGTGATGTCGTCCTGGCGCCGCGTGCCGAACGGCTCGGCGAGGACCGTCACGGCAGTGCTGTAGTTCAGTCCGGTTGACGCGACGAAGACGCGGCCGATCGGCTGTCCCGCCTGATAGCGCAGAATCGGCGTGATCCTGATGCCGTATGCCGCCTCGTAGGTGCCGTGCAACTTCATCGTCCAGGTCGTGAACTCGTAGCGGCCGCTGCTCGGAATTGATCATGTCGTTCGGCGTGAGCACGAGCGCGTTGGTGCGAACGCGTTGGCCGAAGTAGGTGCCGGCGTTGTCGAGCTCTTGGTCCACGAGTAGGCGGCGAGCAGCGACCAGCGGTTGCTCATGCGCTTGGTGCCGGTCACTTCCCAGTTGTAGTAGTCGTCGTCGGAGTTGGGCACGTTCATCGTCACGTTGAGCGGCGTGAGCGCGAGGTGCGCCGCATCGAGGTTGAACGCCGCGATCGACCCATCGTCACCGTTGCCGCGGACGCCGTCGGGACCCGGATCGACGATCGTCACCGGCACGTTGAACGCCTCGAACGGCTGGTTGACGTTCACGCGCGAGTAGCGCTGGCGCTGGCCGCGCCACGGAAACCGGTTCGGACGCCGAAGTTTTCATGACCTCGCGCTCGAACCAGACCGCGGCTTCCCTTCGTGTAGGTGTCCTCGATGGTGGGGTCCAGCGATTCGGTGGGGCCGCCCTGCGTCTGGATCAGCCGTCCTTCCTCGCCGACGTCGTAGAGACGATCGTTGTCGAGATCGCTCCACGCGTAGCGCTTCCACCAGACTGCCGAGTTCGGGTTGACGTTGGTCAGCAGGAAATCGGCGCCGGGGTTCCACCAGCATTTGCCGTAGTTGAACTTCAGCACGCTCCTACCGTTGCCGGCCAGATCGTAGGTGGCGCCGAGGCGCGGCGACGGCAGGTTGAAGTGCACCACGTCGCTGACGGCGGCGAAGCTGATCGGCGTCTTGTTCCACTTGCCGACGCCGTGCTCCTGCGGCGGCAGGAACGCGCGGTAGCGATCGAAGCGCGCGCCGACGTTGAGCGTGAGGCGGTTGGTGACGCGCCAGATGTCGTTGGCGAACGCCGAATAGGTGTAGAGGCCGTTGAGCGACGCCGAGGGGGAGTCGATCAGATACACCTCGATCGGCGAGCCGTTGTTCAGCATGTGCACGACATCGCCGAAATAGCCGTCCCGCCAGTACTCGTTGACGACCTCGCGGAAGAAATCGCCGCCGAACTTGAAGTTGTGCGTACCGGCCCAATCGTCCTTGAAGTAGCTGACCGAGCCGAGCGCCTGATTGCGCCGGCGGTCGCGCTCCCACTCGCGGTTGCTGCCCGAGACAAAGTTGTTGCCCCGATCTTCATAGCGCGGCTCGCCGCCGTTCGAATGGTTCGGCCAGTTGTAGCCGAACTGGCCGCCGCGGACTTCGAGGAACAGCTTCTCGCTGATGACCGAGTTCCACTCGCCCTTCCACACCCACGCCCAGTACAACTGCTCCCAGGTCGACACCGGCGACGTGTTGATGTCGGTCGTGTTCCCGAGCTGGAACGAGTCGAGGCGCGTCGGCTGATGCTTGCGGTTGGCGGTGCCGAAGGCGATGAACTTGTTGTTCGTCGTGATCTGATAGGTGCCCTTGCCGCTGAAGTTGAGCAGGTCCGTGACGTGCGGTTCGACCGGGAAGTTGGCGTACTGCGCCGCCACGTTCTGGTTCCTGAACGAGCCGTACCACCACAGCTTGTCCTTCTTCAGGAACCCGCCGACGTCGGTGTTGATGTCGTGATAGCTCGTCGTCCGGTTGAGATCGCCGGGCGCGAGAACCGGTGTGACGCCCGGAGGGCTTCCAGCCGCGCCGCGCTGCTGCTGACTGTCGTCGACGTTGAACGACTGCCAGTTCTTGTTCTCGTAGTCGCTGTACCAGCTGCCGTGATACTGGTTGCCGCCCGACTTCGCCACGAACATCGACTGCACGCCGGGCCACGGCATCTCGGCGCTGTGCGCCGCGGTCTCGACGTTGATGTCCTCGAACGATCCGTAGTCGTAGTAGAAGCCGGCCGCATCGGTGCCTTCGGTCGCGACGATGCCTTCGACGGTCGGACGATTCTGTCCGCTGGTGCCGTAGACGAAGTAGCCGGTCTGCGTGCCGGCGGCGCTGCCGCCGACGTCGATGCGCGTCAGGCTGACCGCCGGCGACTCGGCGAGAATCGCCCACATGTCGCGCGCGCTCGGCAGGCTCGCCAGCGTCTTCGCGTCGAAGTTCGTCGTGATCGCCGTCGACTGCGTGTCGACCACCGGCGACTCGCCGGTCACGGTCACGTTCTCCGAGAGCGCAGCGACGCCGAGTTCGACGTTCACGCTCGCGGTGAAGCCGAGCGCGACTCGGATGCCGTCGCGTTTCATCGTCGTGAATCCCGTCAGCTCGAACACGACCGCGTAGTCGCCCGGCGGCACCGCGGCGAAGCGGTAGAACCCGTCTTCCGCGGTCACCGTATTGCGCGTGCCCATCATCGCGGGACTGGAAATCGTCACCGTCACGCCGGGCAGGACCGCATTCGTCTTGTCGGTCACCTTGCCGTTGATCGCTCCGGTGGTGGAACTCGTCGTCTGCGCGGCGGCCGCGCCAGACATGAACAGCGCTGCGACGAGGGTGAGGAAAACGAGGACGCGGACGCGGCGAACGCGACACCAGACCATGCTGCCCTCCCTTAGTAGACGACGGAACACCGCAGTGGCCGTGAGCGACTACGAACGGACGGAGGAGTGCGATCCGGGATGCGCGATGATTGCGGGGATGATAGGTCAGCGTCCGCGGCTCTGCAAGCGCTCGACGGCGCGCTTCACCGCCGGCGCATCCGGATTGAGCTGCAGCGCGCGCTGCACGGCCACCGCCGCACGGTCCCACGCGCCGACGTTCATCGTCGCGTCGGCGATTCCGACCCAGGCGTCAACGCGCGTCGGATCGAGGTGCACCGCATGAGCGAAGCTGTCGACCGCGTCAGCGGGACGGCCGAGATTCATTTCGACCATTCCCTTCCAGACGTACGCCCGCACATCGCGCGGATCGTAGCGGACCGCGTCGCGGAAGGCCTGGACCGCGCCGCGCGCTCGTCGTCGCGCCGCCACAGAATCAGGCCGCGCGTTTCATGCGCACGTCCGAGGCGGGGGTTGAGGGCGATGCCGCGATCGATGGCGGCGGTCGCGCGCATCAGATCGTTCTCGTTCAGATAACCCGACGCCAGATTCACGTAGGCCTCGAACCGCTCCGGATCTCGCGCGACCACCTGTTCGAGCAGCCGCACGCCCTCCGCCGTCCGGCCGGCCGCGACATACACCTCACCCAGATGATTCAGCAGCGCGATGTCGTCGGGCCGCTCCTGGCGCAGCTGCTCCAACAGCGAAATCGACAGCGCGAGCTGTCCGGCCGAGAAGTGCGCGGTCGCGTCTTTGAGCCGAACCGCAAACCCGCGTCGATACTGCAGCATCTCGTCGGTCCACGGGTCGGGCCAGGCGGGTTCGCCGCTCGAGCCGACCGCGAGCGCATACTCGGCCTCGTCGACGCGGCCAAGGCGGCGATACGCCGTGCCGAGCAGTTGCAGCGCATAGCGGTCGCCGGCGTGTTGCGCCAGCGCACGCTCGAGGACGTCGACGGCCTGTTGATTCTGTTGACGCTGCAGGTGGACGCGCGCCAGGCCGACTGCTGCGGACACCTCGCCGGGCTCCAGGTCGGCGGCACGCGCGAACGCACGCTCGGCGCCGTCGGTGTCGTGACGATCGAGGAGCCAGAGTCCGAGACGGCGATGCGCCGGCGCGTAGGTCCGGATTGAGCTCGATGGCCCGACGCAGATCGCGGAGCGCGTCGTCAGTCCGGCCGCTGCGTGCCTCGACGAGCGCCAACCGGTGCCGCCACTTCGCTTCGGAACCGTCGAGCGACGCCGCCATGGCATACGCGTCGCGCGCGGGACCGACAATGCCGTTCGCCTCGCACGTCATGGCGAAGCGGCCCCATCGCGCAGGGTCGCGCGGATCCTGCGCGAGGCTGTCGAGGGCTTGCCGGGCGGCGTCGGCCACCTCAGGTGCGATCACGCCGAGGTCGTCCACGCGCGGGAGGACGGGTCGCGCCGCGCGAAGGGACAGGTAGGCGGCGGCAGAGACGAGGAGCACCGCCGCGACGATGACGACAAGTTTGAAGTTCAGTCTGAAGTCTGAAGTAGCTTTGGCGCCCGCGTCCGGGTCGCCAGGGGCTCTTGGACTTCAGACTTCAAACTCAGACTTCAGACTTCAGACTTCTCAGACTTTCACCAGTCGAACTTCGCGCCGAAGCGCGCCAGCCGCGGCGCGACGATCGTCACCGGCAGCAGGAAACGTCGAGCCGGAACTCCACGTGATGTTGGATGACGGGGTTCGCGTTCGTCAGGTTGTAGCCGTCGACGAACAGCCGCAATCGTCTGCCCCCTGCCCACCTTCAAGACTTTCTCCGCGCGGACGTCGAAGAGGATGATGTTGTCCTGACGGCGCGTGCCTGATCGGCTCGGTCAGGATCCGCTGCGTGCCGTAGTTGATGCCATTGGCGGCACCGGCGAGAATCGTGCGGCCGTACGGCTGTCCCGGACTGCAGGCGCATGGCCGGCGTGATCTCACGACTCCAGGGCGCTTCGATGCGTGCCGTGCGCCTTCGCCGACCACGTGCTGAAATTGTAGCGGCCGTCGTCGGTGTTGATGGCGTCGTTCGGGATTCGCGACATCCTGCCGCACGCGCAGGTTCTGGCCGAAATAGCCGTTCGCGTTGTCGTGGTTCCAGCGGTAGGCGTACGACGCGGCAAGCGACCACTTGCCGATCGAGCGCCGGTTCGACGCTGAACTCGAGGTTGTAGAAGTCGTCGTACACCTGGCGTGTTGTGCAGGATGTTCACGACCGGCAGCGCCAGGTTCGTCGGATTCAGGTTGAACGCCGGCGATCGACGGTCCGTCGTCCGCATTGCCGAAACGCCGTCGGCCCCGGATCTCTGATCGTGCACCGGCACGTTGAAGGCGCTGATCGGCCGGTTCAGCGTTGTCCTGCTGCGTACAGCTGATCGATCCGCCGCCAGACGAAGCCGGCATGAACGCCGAAGTTCGGCATCAGCTCGTGATCGATCCACGTAGGCCGCCTCGCGCGTCCGCTGTGTCCTTCAGGATTCGGATCGAGCATGCGTGCTGCCGACGCCGCCCTGTTGTGCGGTCAACAGCGTCTCCTCGCCGCGCTGCCAAATGCAGGTCCCGGTTCGTGTCGGTCCAGTTGTACCGCCTGTTCCAGTCCACGGCATTCGGGTTGACCTGCTCGTCGACCGACGCCGGTTCCCGGGATTCCACCAGTACAGAGCGTAGTTCCCCTTCAAGACCGTCTTTCCGTTGCCGCTGAGGTCATACGTGAAGCCAAGCCGCGGCGCCGGCAGGTTCCACGTCAAGCAGGTTGTCGACGGCAGCGAAGTTGACCTGCGTCGGGTTGAACGGACCGCCTGGCGGGCCCGTCTGCGCCGGGAGGTACGATCGGTATCGATCGAATCGGACGCCGAGCGCGAGCGTCAGGCGCGAGCCCGACCCGCCAGGTGTCGGCGAGTAATGCGCCGTAGGTCCGCAAGCCGTTGAGAGAGGCGGTCGGCGACAGGAAAGCAGCACTTCGGAGGCCGCACCGTTCCGCAAAATGTGCAGCACGTCGCCGGGCACGTGGCCGACGCCGCCCTGTCCGCGCAGGTAGTCGAAGCGCTCGTCGAAGATCTCGCCGCCGATCTTGAAGTTGTGACTGCCGGCCCAGCCATCCTTGAAGTAGTTGAGCGATGCCGAGCACCTGGTTGCGCGTGGGATATTGCGGAACCAGCCGTCCCGGTTGCCGCCGCTGACGATGTTGGTGCGCGAGATCCTGCATAGGCCGGTGCCTGCGTGTAGCGCGTGTTCGGCCACAGGTAGTGGAACTGGCCGCCGTGAACCTCGAAGAACATCTTGATCGTTGACGACGCTCGTCCCAGCCCACTTTGTAGGTGTGGGCCCAGTAGGACTGGTTCCAGGTCGAGTCGGCGCTGTTGTGAATGGCCGCGGTCGCGCCGATCGAGGAACGTGTCGAGCCGGTTCGGCTGCTGCTTCTTGCCCCACTGCGCGAAGCCGACCAGCTTGTTGTTCGTGTTGATCGCGTAGGTTGCCTTGCCCGTGATGTTGCTGGAGATGCGTCTCGAACGGCTTGACCGGGAAATTCGGCAGCAGCGCTCTGGACGTCCTGATCGCGCAGCGAGCTGTACCACCAGAGCTTGTCCTGCTTCATGAAGCCGCCGACGTCCGCCGTTGAGATCGTGATAGCTGTGCAGCCGGTTGAGATCGGTCGCCTCGAGGCCGCCGCCGCCTCTGACGCCGAGCGCGATCTGCGCGTCGTCGATGTTGCGCGACTGGATGTTCTCGTTCTCGTAGTCCGCGTAGATCTTGCCGTGATACGTGTTGCCGCCCGACTTCGCGATGAACTGCGACATCACGCCCGGCCCACGGCATCTCCGGCGTGTTGGCGCCGGTCGTCACCGACACTTCGTCGACCGAGCCGTAGTCGTAGTAGAAGCCGGCGGCGTTGGTGCCTTCGGTGTTGACGATGCCCTCGACCATCGGCCGGTGCTGATCCGACTTCGTGTCGTAGGTCGAGTAGCCGGTCTGCGTGCCCGCGGCGCTGCCGCCGACGTCGATGCGCTGCATCTGCATGGCCGGCGCGGCGGCGAGAATCGCCCAGAAGTCGCGCGCGTTCGGCAGCGAGGCGCAGCTGCTTGCGCGTCGAAGTTCGTCGAGGTCTTGGTCGGTCGCGACGTCGACGACCGGCGATTGCCCGCTGACCGTGACCGATTCGGTCAGCGAGGCGACCTTCAGCTC